>Ga0105094_10000272_pt1 | contig 24620 bp, 20 predicted proteins | sample PPLLak1March2015_2_FD_87023 | JGI IMG/M metagenome (GOLD analysis project Ga0105094, IMG submission 87023) | Freshwater sediment microbial communities from Prairie Pothole Lake near Jamestown, North Dakota, USA - PPLs Lake P8 Core (3) Depth... | ecosystem: Environmental > Aquatic > Freshwater >...
ATTGGCAGGAAACCTCTTGATCTTTACATTAATCCTGAAGATAGAGCAAATGTTATTGCAAGCATAAAGAAGCAGGGAGATCTTAACAACATAGAGGTACATGTTAAAAAGGCGGATGGCACACCTTTCTGGATTAATGCATCCCTCCGTACAATCACTTTCAAAGGAGAACCTTCCTATTTAAGCGCATTAATTGACATAACTGAACGCAAAAATGCACAGGAAGAGCTGTTGCATATAAACCGCACGCTTAATGCACTCGGTAAAAGCAGCCAGGCCATGATGCATTCGAAAAATGAATTGGAGTATCTTAATGAAGTTTGTAAAATAATTATTGAAGATTGCGTATATACCCTGGTATGGATAGGGTATGCTCAAAATGATAAAAGTAAATCAGTGAAACCTATAACCTATTATGGTTTTGATGAGGAATACATAAATCGATTGAACATTACATGGGACGACACCGAACAAGGCAGAGGACCTACTGGCACCGCAATCAGAACGGGGAAACCTGCATTGTGCAAAAACATGTATACCGATCCGGCTTTTAAGCCGTGGAGGGAAGAGGCTATTGAAAGAGGTTATGCATCCTCAATAGTGTTGCCATTCAATTCGGATGGAAAACCTTTTGGGGCAATTTCAATATATTCGAAAGAACCCGATGCATTCTCTGACAATGAAATAAAGCTACTATCCGATATGGGCAACGACCTTGCCTATGGAATTACCTATTTCAGATTGATGGAATCTGAAAGAACAGCTAATAAGTCAATAAAAGAAAGTGAGGAGCGTTTCCAAAAGGCACAGGAAATCGCACATCTTGGAAGCTGGGAACTAGATATTGTCCACAACCGGCTATCGTGGTCAGACGAGGTATTCAGAATTTTCGGTTTCAAACCTCAGGAATTTGGAGCAACTTACGAAGCCTTTCTCGATGCCATTCATGCCGATGATCGTGCAGCAGTGGATGCTGCATATTCCGGATCAATACGCGAAGGTAAAGACACATACGAGATCGAACATAGGATTATAAGAAAATCGAGTGGCGAGATCCGGTTTGTCCATGAGAAGTGCTCACACTTCTGGGACGAATCGGGAAAAATCGTTAAGTCTGTTGGTATGATCCACGACATAACCGAGCGGAAGAAGTCAGAGTTGGCACTGCGAGAAAGCGAAGCGAAATACCGTATGCTCTTTGACGGAATGATGGAGGGTTTTGCATTTCATGAAATCATTCTTGATGAAAACGGAAAACCTTGTGATTACAGGTTTCTAAGCATTAACCCGGCGTTTGAAAGCCTGACGGGTTTAAAAGCTGAAAATATGATCGGTAAAACGGTAAAAGAAGTTTTGCCTGCAACTGAAGATTTTTGGATTGATACTTATGGTAAGGTAGCGTTAACGTGTGAAAGTATAGATTTTGAAAAATACTTCCCTGAACTTAACAGCTATTTCAAAGTCAGTGCTTTCAGCCCAAAAAAAGGCTACTTTGCTGTTATTTTTGAAAATATTACAAATCGTGTTCTGGCTGAAAGAGAATTGCAAAGCACAAAAAACTATCTCGAAAACCTGATAAATTACGCAAATGCCCCCATAGTGGTGTGGAATACAAACACGGAAATTCAATTATTTAACAAAGCATTCGAGCATCTAACAGGTTATTCTTCTTCTGAAGTTTTGGGTAAAAAGCTGGATTTGCTATTCCCCGGAGAAAGTATAAACGATTCGAAAGAGAAGATAAAGCAGGCCTTATTTGAAAACTGGGAATCAATAGAAATACCGATCTTATGTAAAAATGAAGATACAAAGATTGTGCTTTGGAATTCTGCAAACATTTTTGATATCGATAACGAAACATTGATATCAATCATTGCACAGGGCCAGGATATTACAGAAAGGAAAAAAGCTGAAGAATTACTTATTTTATCGCGTCAGGAATGGATAGAAACATTTGACCTGATTCCTGATCTTATCGCTATTATTGATAAGGACCACAGGATTGTGAAAGCGAATAAGGCAATGCTTAGTAAAATTTCCGTATCCGCAAACGGTACAGCAGGAATGCACTGCTACGAGTGCATCCATGATGATAATACCCTCCCTCCTTCCTGTCCCCATTCAATGCTGCTTAAAGATGGTAAACAGCATATATCAGAAGTTTTCGAGATGCGGTTAGGAGGCTGGTATCTAGTTAGTGTTACACCTGTTTTAGATGTGAAGGGTAATATTCAAGGATCGGTGCATGTCGCCCACGACATCACGGAGCGAAAGAAAGCAGAAAAAGAGTTACGCGAATCGAGGGAAAAACTGAACCTTGCCCTCGATAATGGCAGCATTGGTATTTGGGAATGGAATATTATAACCAATGAATTGGAATGGGATGAACGAATGGAAAACATATTCGGTATTGAACCCGGAACTTTTGAGGGTAGTTTTAGTGCGTTTGAAAGATTTCTGGTTGGTGAGGATTTGGCCCACACGAGGAATGCAATCAGTAAGGCTCTTGAATTTGAAATCCCGTTCGAAACTGTTTATAGAATACAATTGAAAAATGGAGAAATAAAATATATTAACACAAAAGCACTGGTAAACAGGGACTCTGAAGGAAAACCGAATAAAATGGTAGGGGTTTGTTTTGATATCACCGAAATGAAGAAAGGGGCAGAACAGTCTTTATTCAATCTGAATGAGGATCTGCTGCGTTCAAACAAAGAACTTGAACAATTTGCTTATGTCGCCTCGCATGACCTCCAGGAGCCTTTGCGCATGATTTCGAGTTTTACACAATTGATTGCTGTGCGGTACAAAGATAAATTGGATAAGGAAGCAAATGAATTCATTAAGTTTGCTGTGGATGGAGCTTTACGGATGCAGAGACTGATTAATGACCTTCTTCAATATTCAAGAATTGAAACAAAAGGCAAAACTCTATTGTTTACTGATATGCATACTATATTGGGACAAACTTTAAATAATTTGCATATTATAATAAAGGAGAAAAACGCATTGGTGACCAACGACGAATTACCCAATATTTTGGCTGACGGAGGTCAAATGGTTCAGCTTTTACAAAACCTTATCGGAAATGCCCTTAAATTCTGTAATACCTTGCCAAGGATACATATCTCGGCGACTGAAGAAACAGATCATTATCTGTTTTCAGTAAAAGATAATGGTATTGGCATTGAACCTCAGTACTTTAATAGAATTTTCCAGATATTTCAGCGATTACATGCAAAAGATGAGTATAGTGGAACTGGTATTGGTCTTGCAATATGCCGGCGCATCGTTGAACGTCATGGAGGTAAAATCTGGGTGGAATCCAAGCCGGGTGAAGGCACTATATTTAGTTTTACAATCAGGAAATAGCAAATATTTTGAACTATGAATAAAACTATTCTCAATTCAATTGATATCCTTGTGGTTGAAGATAATCCCGGGGATGCAAGGCTTATTCAAGAGGTTTTAAATGAAAGCAAGATATATAACAACCTGTATTTTGTTTATGATGGTGTGGAGGCAACGGATTTTCTTCATAAAAAAGGAAAGTACAAGCAATCACCAATACCTGATTTAATCATTCTTGATCTGAATCTTCCCAAAAAAGACGGACGGGAAGTACTGGCCGAAATAAAAGATGATGATGAGCTGAAACGAATCCCTGTTGTGATCATGACCATTTCACAAGCAGAAGAGGATATATTGAAGTCCTATAATCTGCATGCGAATTGCTATGTGACCAAACCAATAGATTTGAATCAGTTTATTAAAGTTATCAAATCTATCGAAGATTTCTGGTTCTCAATTGTTAGGCTGCCCTCCAAGAATTGATGGGTAACAGATCTTTTGACTATTGATAATCAATCATAGTAATCTCAAACAAACAAATTGATATCGCATGACGGTATTATCAAAGACTAATAACAGCAGGCAACACCAGAAAAATAATTCGTAACTGCATGGACACAATACCGGAGAAACAAATAGTATTAAATGGGACATCCTTAATTGCGCCGATTTTGCATATCCTTATTGTTGAAGATAATCCGGGAGACGTTATCATTGTAAAAGAATTAATAAAGTCATCCGGCATTAATTTTAACTTTTCTCATGCGGCTAATCTTGAAGAAACTTTAACGCTGTGCAATACCAGGGAATTTGACGCCTTGTTGTTGGATCTTGGCCTTCCCGGAAGTACCGGCCTGGAAACCTTAAAAAGGGTACTGCAGTTTAAGTTAAAATCGCCGATAATCGTTATGACAGGATTGGATGATGAAGATATTGCTCTTGCATCATTGAGGGAAGGAGCACAAGATTATTTGGTAAAAAACAAGCTTACTTCTGATTATATTTTACGTTCCATAAAGTACGGTATCGAAAGAAAAAAGATAGAGGAGTTAATTAAAAGGCATACGCATCAATTCTCAGTTCTTTCTTCTGCAACCATTTCAATAACCGGAAGTAAGGATATATCATCCATTTACACAATAATCTGCGAGAATATCCGATTTTTACTCGATAAAGCGAATGCCTTGACAATTGAATTCGAGAATCTCAATACAATACATACATTAGGCATTGAATGGCTTGAACCATGGATTGAAAAAATTAAAAGCCTTTCCGGGGTGGATATGAACAACCCCATCTTTCACTTGGATGGGCAGGAAAATGCATTGTTAAATCAGTTTAAGGATGGTAAGCTCCATGAGATAAAAGGTGGACTTTATGAAATTTTTGAAGGTAAAGTCGACCGTAATGATTGCGAAGAGCTGGGGAAAAATATGGGTTTTAATAATATTTACGCAATCGGTATTACAAAAGGTGAAAACTATTATGGTGGTACAATACTATTTTCTCAAAAAATAATCGATGAAGATGATCAATACATAATTGAAACCATAAGCGGCGAAGCGTCATTAAACATCCATAAAAAATCAATTGAAAAGGAGCTTAGATTAAGTGAAGACCGATATAGAAAATTAAGCCGGGAACTGGAGGAAAAAGTAACGGAACGAACCAAGGATCTGGAATTTGTAAATTTTCAGTTGCATCAGGAATTGACTGAACGCAGTATAGCACAGGAATTGCTGAGAAAAAGCGAGGCACAATTAAAAGAACTCAATGCTACCAAGGATAAATTTTTTAATATCGTTGCGCATGATCTGAAAAATCCTTTCACAAGTCTCCTTGGATCTACCGAATTGTTGTATGAGAATATTCATAAGTTGGATAGTGAAGAAATAAGAGAGCTTGCAGTTATATTGAACGATTCGGCAAAAAGCGGTTATTCTATACTGCTGAATCTACTTGACTGGTCAAGGTCACAAACCGGATTATTAAAAATCAATCCTGAAAGAATCAATTTAAGAGAACTGATTAATGAAAATATTTTGCATCTCCAGTTACCCGCAGCGAATAAGGAGATTTATTTGTATTATGAAGCTGAGGAAGATATTTACCTGTTCGCCGATAAAAATATGATCAATACAGTATTGCGCAATCTTCTAAGCAATGCAGTAAAATTTACTTACAGATGTGGTAAAGTAATTGTTGGTGCCAGCTTAACAACTGATGAGGTTATTATTTCAGTAAAAGATACAGGAATTGGGATTTCAAAAGAAAACATTGATAAGTTGTTCAGAATCGATACCAATTATTCTTTAACTGGAACTGATAATGAACGAGGCACCGGTTTGGGTCTTAAATTATGTAAGGAATTTGTCGAAAAACAAGGCGGCAGGATATGGGTGGAAAGTATTGAAAATCAAGGAAGTGAATTTAAGTTTTCACTACCAGTCAAGAAAAGTTGATTGAATAGGCTTGCTACTTTTCTATACCGTTAGATGTAGCAACCATCGCTGAGATACTGGAAATTTCCCCTTGTCGCATCAATCGTGATAATTGGGTCAGCCAGGACCATAGTCTTGTAGTAAAGCAATTTCATCCGGAACTCTCCCATTATGGTATTTGAAAAGTGTGAATTATGTAATCTTTACCCAAAGTTATGTAACACATATACCGACGAGAGAACATACATTTGTGCCATGTGATCTCACTGCAGAAATCAAATCGTTTGCAGTGCAATAATCCTTTAACATAAACTAATAGTCAAGTCATGAAAAATAAATTTTTATTTCCCGCAATCCTTTTTGCAGGATTAATGTTGGTTAATTTTTCTGTTTACCAGGTTTATGGCCAAACACCACAAAATGAATCAGTTAAGCAAAAAATAGTAATGTACACCTGCGCTATGCATCCGGAAGTAGTTAAGAATCAGCCTGGTAATTGTCCCAAATGCGGGATGAAGATGGTTGAGAAAAAGGATATGCCGAAAGGAGTTAACCATCATGCTCATGATTCTACCTGTATGAAGCATGACCATGTGAAAATGATGCACGATTCCACCTGCATGAAACATGATCAGATGAAAATGATTCACGATTCCACCTGCATGAAACATGATCAGATGAAAATGATGCACGATTCCGCCGGTATGAAACACGACCGGATGAAAATGATGCATGATTCTACTATTATGAGAAAAGAATCCACGATGCAGAACACAAAATTCGAGAAACATGAGGAAGTGGACATGTAGCACCCATCGTTAAATTACGCTTTTATATGAAAGCTAAATTCTTTTGAGGGTAATAATATCCGGATAACTATCGCAATAGTTCGTCACAACACTCCTATTACGTACCTTAGGTTTAAAGAGCAATGTTGGAAATTTAAAAGGAGGATGCCATGATTCATTATATTAATATTAAACTCCACGCGGGTTTTGAACAAACCGTTCAGTCGGTTATTGAAGCATTAAAAGTTGAAGGTTTTGGGATTATCTCCGAGATCAATATGCATGAAAAGCTAAAGGAAAAACTTGGTGTTGATTTCCGGAAATACAAGATTCTGGGTGCGTGTAGCCCGCTTCATGCCTATAAAGCCCTTCAGAAAGACGATAAGATAGGGACCTTGTTACCCTGTAATATTATTATCCAGGAACTTGTCAACGACGAAGTTGAAGTTGCCACCGTCGATCCGGTTGCATCCATGTTAGCAGTCGAAAATTCAGCCATGGTTGACATGGCAAAAGAGATCCGGGAAATGCTAACCCGTGTCATCAGGTCGCTTAAGCATAAAGGTCACGTTGGTTTGAATTCCGGAGGAAATGGTGATTCACTGGCGAAAGTCGGCCCTGTCAAATGAACTCACTGCCATCAGCCAATGTATGGTGCATTCAGAAATGAGTGAAAACGGGAAAGAGGTCGACAAAAGATAGGAGAATGCTTTTACGTATGATTGAAGCAAAATGAAAACTATTGGAATAACGGTAATGGTGCTTTCCATAATGGGTGCTTCTGCCTGTAATAATCAGCAAAGTAAAAAGTCAGATGATACCGGCTCAGTAGTCAGTAAACCCATATCTGAAGAACCAATGCTAAAGAGAATCGAAAAATCCGCACAAAAAGATTTAAAGCCATGTGAAAACCTGGTAAAAGAGATATTGACAACATCTGCACGTTACAGACAACTAACAAAAGAACTTAATAAAGCAGTACTAAAAAACGGAGGATTGTATTTTGGTATTACATTGGAAGGGAGTCCAAATCCCGGACAAGAAAAGACATGGAGCTATTCAAAAACGTATGATTTTACCCTTTACGAAATGTATACGGACAGGCAGTTAAATACTGCGCGCTTTTCATTCAACCCGGAAAACAAACTGTTATATGAATATGATGAGGTTCATGACCAGCTAAAACCGATAGCATTTGACCGGGAATTATTAAAGAAATATGAAGCACTTTGCAAATGAAAGCAAAAAAGTTGAAAAAAGTACTGATTGCGCTGGATTATGATCCGACCCACAAAAAGTGGCAGAAACTGGTTTTTCTTCAAATAATTTCAGGAACCAGTGCTATGTAAAGTGTTTATAACAGTTCTGAACAGTAATATTAAGTCTTTTTTAATTGACCAGTTTTCAATATATTGAATATCCAATTTCATCCAGTCATCAAAAACCACTTGATTGCGATTGGGTATTACCTGCCACGTACATGTTATTCCCGGTTTAACAGATAGCCTTCTTAAATGCCACCTTTCATATTTATTGACTTCGGATTGAAGAGGCGGTCGTGGCCCTATGAGAGACATTTCTCCCTTCAGGACATTGAAAAGTTGTGGCAATTCATCCAGTCCCGTTTTTCTTAAGAACCTTCCAACAGAGGTGATCCTGGGATCATTTTTCATTTTAAAGGTTGGGCCGTCGCTTTCATTTAATATCATCAGTTTTTCTTTTAAAGCTTCAGCATTATGTACCATGGTCCTGAATTTATAAAGGTAAAATTTGCGTCCCCGCAGACCTACTCTTTCTTGCTTGAATATTGCCGGACCCTTTAACGTTGCTTTGATAAGAATTGAGATAAAAAGCATTAAAGGGGACAGAAGAATAATAATGCCAAATGAAATCCAGAATTCACCAAATGATTTACAAAACAAAGCAAAGGAATTTTTAGGTGAGTTATTAAAAGTTATAAACGAAACATGTTGAAAATGAGTTAAATGTACATTTCTGACAGACAAAGGAGATAGATCTGATTGCAGCCTGAATGTGACCCCAATTTCTTCACAACTTTTAATCAGGTCATGCAGTTTGGTATCATCTATTGAACTTTTACAATATATTACTTCGTCAATGATATCAATATCCAATATGTTATTAATATTAATTTTATCCGGGTAAATACGTATACCTGTCCCGTATTTTTTTATGATAAACAATGAATCGCTGATGATCATCAATATCCTGAATCCCCATTCTTTATGTTCAATAATGACGTCAAGAAATTTATCAGACCGATCATCTGCATAAACTATTAAATTTTTGATATTGAGTCCGTTAGCCCTGAAATATTTAAATATCCTATAGGTTGTCATCCGGAACAGATACAATGAAACCAGATTAGCAACGGAGAATGAAAAAATAACATAATGACTGAAATTAGTCAGGCTAAATAAATGCTTATATAAGAACATCAGCGCAAATCCTAAAAAACTGAAATTTAATAAACTAAAAAACATTGAACCATGTGAACGGGTCCTGGGTATTTGTGTAAGATTATACGTATGCAGAAGGATTACCCAGGTGGGTATGATCAATAAAAGCATAGTCACATATTCACTTGAAAAAGCAAAATAATCCTTATTCACCAGGTTTGTCAGAAAATAAGCAAGAAAATAGGAGAAAATGGTGATAAAAATATCCAGCATCGCAAACCAACCATTATGTGACTTTTTAAGTTGGATAATCTTTGTCATTGTGAACTATTTAAATGGTTAATTGCGAGGATTATAATATTTCAGGGCTTCCGGCATAAATTGTTTTAGCTTTCTTATCCTGGTTTCATCAGATGGGTGAGTGCTTAGAAATTCCGGTGGATTTGCTGCGCTTGCTGCTGACATTCTTTGCCAGAAAGGAATTGCTTCCTGCGGGTCATAACCAGCCATGGCTGCATAAATCAAACCGTACTTATCAGCTTCCGTTTCCTGCTGTCGGGACCAGGGTAACATGGCTCCTACCTGGCTTCCGATACCATAAGACAGCAAAAACAGATCCCGTGTTTCCTGAGGTTTTTGAGCCAAAGCAATCTCCAATGCCATCCCTCCCAATTGCTGAACCATTGCCTGACTCATTCTTTCATTGCCATGCCTGGCAATGGAATGGGCAATTTCATGTCCCAAAACAATAGCGAGCGCTGTTTCGCTTTGGGTTACGGGCAATAAGCCTGTGTAAACAACCACTTTTCCACCAGGCATGCACCATGCATTAACTTCTTTACTTTCAACTGTGTTAAATTCCCAATTATACCCTTCCAGCACCAATCCTTTTCCCTGGCTGTCATAATATTTTGTAAGTGCATAGGCTATACGTGCTCCGACACGGTCAACCATTGCAGCATTTTTACTGGTACCGGAGCTTAATACCTTATTTTCTTTTAAAAATGTATTGTACTGGGTTGTGGCCAATAACTGTACGTCTGATTCCTTTACCAGACTCAGTTGATTTCGGCCTGTTACTAAATTTAACGCACAACCTGCTATAAGAAATGCGATAAAAAGCAAAGAAAACATCTTTTTCATTTGCACAGCGTTTTAATAATGAATCCTCACGGTACAAAAGTAGGTACTGCCATCCAAATAAGCGTTACATAACTTTGATAATAAGTTACATAATTCACATATTCAAAAAAATGTCTGTATTCGAAAAATCACATAGTTAAAAATGATTTCATAAGAATTATCTACTACTTATTCTAACAGTAAGGGATTAAAATTAAGTCGGATAATAGTAGATTTATAATAAAAAATACATACATTTAATTGATTCTTAACCAAAACAAATCATTATGAAACCTTCAGCGCCTTCAGTTATTGTTTGGATTATTGGCCTAATACTTGGAATACTGGGCATAATTGGTCATTTTTTTACTGTTGATATTCTTACTACTTATAATTATTGGCTACTGCTTGTCGGTTTTGCATTACTTGCACTGGGCACTACGTTTAAAGGAATTTGATAATGATTCAAAAACCGGATGGTATGACCACCCTTCGCCAGCCACTGTTCATTTGAGTAGGCAACTCGTTATCAATCATTTAAGATCCGCGTTGGGGAGTAATATATTCAAACCGGCACTGGTCATTACCATAGTTTTATCCAGACAATCGGAGAGTTTCAAATAAACCTGTTTCGAACACCCCTGATCCGGAAACCTTGTTACCCCGTATGAAAATATTTAACTATTTTTGCGGGATTGCGTATAAACTGCTAAACCAACTTGTCCATGATGCCGAAGCTGGCCTTCGCTGCCTTAATGTTCTGTCTAACAATGTTTCATCCTGTTTTGGAAGAGGGAAAGGAAGAATCCTATTGCATAGCCGGTAATAAAAAAACCGTTGTTGCTGCAACTGAACTGTTATACCAGCGCTTGAGTGAACCGGATTTACCCCTGACAGCGTTTCAATCATCTATTGAGGTTTACAGGCGGCTGGCAGAAGAAGGGCAGATCACCAACGACAGGGTAATTACCATCATTGATTTTACAAAGCCCTCTAGCCAGGAAAGACTATTTGTTATCGACCTGGTTGGCGAAAAAATAATATTTAAATCGCTTGTGGCACATGGGAAAAATTCAGGGGAGAATTATGCCACAAGTTTTTCCAATAACCCTGATTCGCATCAGAGCAGTCTTGGTTATTATCTGACGGATAAGTCTTATGTTGGCCGGCACGGATATTCACTCCTGCTGGACGGGCTGGAGAAAGGGATTAATGACAATGCCAGAAAGAGGGCTGTGGTGATCCACGGAGCGGAATATGTAAGCCAAAGGTATATTGTATCTAACGACAGGCTGGGCAGGAGTTTTGGTTGTCCCGCCCTGCCGGAAGAAACAGCGTCAGAGATCATTGATACGATTCAGGAAAAATCCTTGCTGTTTATTTATTCCACCGACAGAAATTATTGTAAAAATTCAAGTTTTTTCAATTCTTCTTTATCAATTCCGTAAATGTCTTTATAGAAGAAGATATTCAGATCTTCATCAGCCTCACAGGTTATATAATGAATATATAAATCCACCGGATTGTTCAGGGCTATTTCCCGATGGATGCCATCGTTTATCAGGCTTATTACATCTATATCATGATTTTGCGGGGAGAATTCCCTTACCAAATAGCCAGCAAGCAATTCAGGATGCTGTACCCTTACACATCCATGGGATAATGCCCTAACATCTTTGGAAAACGACCGTTTGCCGGGTGTATCGTGAAGAAAAACTGCATAGGGATTGGGAAACACGAACTTCACACGGCCCAGTGAATTATCCTTTCCTGATTCCTGCATGAGTTTAAGATTAAAAGTTTTGGCAGAAACAGAATTCCAGTCTACCTGATGGTAGGCTATAGTATTCCTGTTCTTATCCACCAGCCTTAACCTGTTGCGATGCAGGTAACCGCTGTCGGATTTAAGTTTTGGCAATATTTCATCAAGGGTAATGCTGCGGGGTACCTGCCATTCGGAGTTGGTGATTATTCTTTCAATTTTACTGCTGACCAACGGTGTGGGGGTTTTTACAGCTCCGACGATAACCTTTGAATTCCCGATAATGCTGTTCTTTTTATAAATACGCATCTGATAGGCAGGTATATTAACATAGATGAACTGCTCAGCCTGAAGGTTTTCTTTTCTCAGTCTGTCCAGATTGAGTGCTATTTGTCTGTATTTGTATTCGGTTGATTGTGCCAGTGCCTCGCGGGTGTTTCTGCCGGGTTTGCCATCCGGTTCAAGACCGTGGTAATACTGAAATTTCTTAAGTGACAGGATGAACAATTCATCCGTTGATCCGGGTTGCAGGTAGCCAAGGTTGATCAATACTTCTTCGGCTGTTTTCCTGAAAAAAGCTGAATCTTTTGAAGGATCAGGAACGAAAACCCGGGCATCGGCTCTTGCTGTAATTTTTAAAAACCTTACCAGTGCCTGCTGAAGTTTACGGTATTCTATGAAAGTGGGCTGAACCGCGAGTATGCGCTTTTCAAAATCATCACTTGTCAGGGCACTGACTAAATAGGAAGTTAAACTGGCAGCAGCCGGCAATGAAAAAAACGCGGAATCGAATTCAGCGTAGCCCATTTTCAGCAATACCATAAACCGCAGGCAGGCATCTGTTAGCAAAAGCTCAAGGTTCATACGGCTTGCCAGGTAATGACTTCGTATATCCCTGTTTTTCATTAATTCTATTTCATTCCTTATTTCATGAACCGGGAACAAGCTGGTTTTCAGTCCGTACATTTCGGCTTTATCAAGCAATCCTAGCAAAACAACAGCCTGGTCGGACAAAGCAGTATTGCTTGTCCAAACGGGTCTGTAGTTTTGCTTTGAATAAAAATCTTTTAACAAAGGTATTGTTCTCAGCCTTGAATTGTCCATGGCATCGCTGCCTGCATCAGGCATTTTCCGGAAAAAAACTGTCATATTATCCTTTAAAGCAGATAAAAACAGGTCATTCTCCATCAGCAGCATTTCTTTTCTGTGGCTTTGATAACCGGTGCTCATTATAAATAAACCAGCCAGCATTATGAGCCGTACATTATAAAGTCCAGCCTTTTTGGTCCAATATACTATTCTTTTCTCTGTCGGGGGGTTACAGGAATAAGCGGGGAGCGTTGTTACTTTTTTTGTTGGTTCCATTATTCCTGCGTTTTTCTTCAATGAATATATACAATCAGCGGTCTGCAAGGGAAGATTAAATACACCAACCCTTTTTAAGCCCATTATCAGTACACTATTTTTTGTGATAGCCAAAAATATAAAACAGGCCAAATTGAAATCCTCTGTTGGTTGACTTTACAGCACTATATTTATTTATATTGCTAAATCCTAAATTATATCTGGCATCAACACCAAAGCCGGTTGGTGGAAATATATAGCTCATACCAGCACTTGCACCAAAGTCAATGGGTTTTAAATTACTTTTATTGTCTGTAGCGTTATTATCAGTTTTCGATTTTGCACTTACCAGAAAACCTACCTGTGGGCCGGCCTGTAATCTGAATCCATTGTCGAACATGTATTGAAACAGAATAGGTACATTAACATAATTCAGATTGTAATTTGTAGTCCCATTGTCATTATTATATTTTGCACCCTGGGCGGAAAATACTATTTCAGGCTGAATTGCAAAATGGTTGTTAAAATGGATATGGCCAAGTAAGCCAAAATGATACCCTGCTTTTAAGTCGTACCTGGTATTGTCGTCATTGTGGACGTTATATAAATTTAGCCCACCTTTAAGTCCCAGGTTTACGTGCCCTGCAGGTGTATTGCCGTGTTGTGCACTTGCAATGCCTGAAATCAAAATTGCTGTCACTAATCCGATTAAAAATTTCATAGCTTTTTTCTTATGTTTAATTGACTTTTCGTTGTCCCCTTTTTCCGAGAGGAACTTTATAGTCAATAGTAAAGGTGCGGGTTATTTCCTGACGGAACGTTACAATATTGTTTATATTTATTACATAATTCACACATTATAAAGAAATTAAGTTATTTTGTCAGACACCAGTGATGAGGATTTTAATAATAAAATTGTTGCTGCAAATAACCCGGGAATGAAAGAAGCAAGTTCACCGAAAATGTGTGAATGATGTAACTCTTTTTAAAAGTTATGTAACATACACATTCTTCAGGAGCAATATCTTTGAATACATACTAAAAAACTTTTATTATGTCACTGGTAACCATCTTAATTGTACTCATTGTTGCAGGTGTTCTGCTCTGGCTTGTCAACGCATACATCCCCATGGATGGTAAAATCAAAAAAATATTAAACATTGTGGTTGTAATTGCTGTTGTCATCTGGCTTCTTAAGGCATTTGGACTTTTTAATCAACTGAAGGATATACGTTTTTAATCCTCCTTCGCGTTCCGCTTGTGCCACCGCTAAACCTGCCTGACGGCAGTCAGGGCTTAAGGCGGCACGCGGTCGGCAGACGAGAAGACATGGATTAATTCCCCGATGCTCTGCATCGGAAATTTAAGTCCGGCGTTTTACGCCGGGGCTTAATGCTATTTTTTTATAAGGAAAAACATTATTTATCTTTTCTTGTTATTACCATAGAAATCAAGATAAGGAAGAGTGATGGTTTGCCAACAACAGCAAGTAACTCAACTATATAATTTCCATGCTAAAAAGTAATCATTATGAAACGTACAGTAAAAGCACACTGGTCAGGTAATCTGAAAGAAGGTAAAGGTACATTGACCACACAGAGCGGTGTTCTGGACAACACAAACTATAGTTACAAAACTCGTTTTGAGGAAGGCGTTAAAGGTACTAACCCGGAAGAGTTGCTTGCAGCAGCCCACGCAGGATGCTTCACCATGTGGGTCAGTTCAATCTTAACCCAAAAAGGATTGAATCCCGTCTCTTTGGAAACGGAAGCAACAGTGACGCTGGAAGGCACAAACATTACAGCCATACATTTATCCATTAAAGGGTCAGTATCAGGTGTTAATGCAGAAGAGTTCAGTGCGATCACAAAGGAAGCGGAAAAAGATTGCATAATATCAAAAGCGTTGAGTATTCCTATAAGCACTGAAGCTCATTTGTCGGCTTAAAAAATCCAGACTGTATTTTAAAACACGAATGCACGAATTTATAATCCGTGCATTCATTGTTTTTGAATTACTGCATTGCCTCATTGAACCTACAACAGAGTATTCTTTAACTGCCATTGTGGAACTTACTTCTTTGCTGCTTTCTTAGCGGCTTTTGCAGCTCTTTTCTCTTTCAGGCTTTTTGTGGGTGCCTTCTTGTTCTTTTTTTCCTTTGCTTCTTTTTCTTTTACCATTGTTTTAAATTTTATGATTATTGAAATAAAGCATTAAGTGTACCGGACAAAAATACACCATTACCGCATTAATTGATCGTATTCATTTCTTCAAGTTATCAACAATATGAGCATCAGGACTCAGAATTAAAAGTTGAATAGGGGAGGAATACTACACAATTAATGCAAAAACTTACATAAATCACACATTCTCCAGGGTACTCCGCCGCTTGTGTTTGAGTTTTTTGAAGTGTGAAGGGGTTAATCCTGTAAATTTTTTAAACTGATTGGATAAATGTGCCACGCTGCTGTAATGCAATTTGAAAGCAATTTCAGTCAGATTAAGTTCATCGTAAACCAGCAGTTCCTTAACCTTTTCGATTTTATGGGTGAGGTAAAATTTTTCAACCGTGATCCCTTTGACTTCCGAAAAGAGGTTGGCAAGATAGGTATAATCGTAGTTGAGTTTTTCGCTCAGGTAATCCGAAAGATTTACTTTGATTTGCTCTTCTGTATAATGCACCAGTTCAATAATAGCATTTTTTATTTTCTCAACAAGAACGCTCCTTTTATCATCCATCAGTAGTAGTCCTGATTTTCTTAATGCAACATCCAACTGCTTCACCTGTCCCGGCGTGATATTTTCAGTGATATCCGCTTCCCCGATCTTAACATTAACATAACGGATCCCAAGCTTCTCCAGTTCGGTTTTCACGACCATCTGGCATCGGATACAGACCATATTTTGGATGTAAAGTTTCAAGGTTGTTAAAGGAAATTCAGGATTCGAAATATTCTCTGAAGTAAAGATATTAAATTTCTAAAAAAGAGAATGTTGGAATCAGTGCTAAGATAGCATTTTTTTTGACGACAACTTATGTTTTATATGAAAGCAGGGAAGCTTAGAAAATGTTCATGATTGCTTCGTTACAGAAAAGGATTAATAAATCATACCCATCTATTCCCTGTCGAAAACCATCGTAATATCGCGCCTACCCCGGGATGAAGAGGAGTACTGCTGAATTGAAAGAATGGTACCTTTTTCCTGCAGGATCCAGTTTTCATTTGTGATCATTTCAATACGCTGATCCGCGCGCTGCGTGACCACTTTTGACTGAATGAAAAGGGTATCCACGCCTTGTTTAAATTGTGCAGTTGTTGTTTGCTGAAAATTCATAAATGCCGATTTGTTTTCTTTGCCATCAAGGGTCAGTTTTTCCTCTGTTGTCTTATCATCCGCATATTCTAACAGGACAGTACGTTTAATGATAATTTCATTTTCGTCTTGCACAATTTCAATTTTATAAGGCAGACTGCTGGCTCCAACATTATGGATAATACTTTTTTCCTCATTGAAAATCCATTTACCCGAAAAATCAGCGGGCATATTTGCCGGGTCGGGCAGGGGATCCAAACCGCAGGCTGTACGATAAGGGTTCACGATTTTGCGAAATGCAGCGTCTTCCAGACTTAGTATACGGGGATCGTTAACCAAAGCCTCGTATTGTTTTTTCAGCGTATTCCTGACCATCCCGGCCCAGGTAACATAAAAGCCCCATTTCGGCTGACTGTCCAGTATCCCGGGAACTGGTGGATTGCCCACCTCGGCAAGGACCATGGGCTTGCCGCCTGACAAAGCAAGCAGGCTGTCGTAATAGGTCTTGCTGAAATCATTTCCGTATACATCCAGGGCGAGCACATCAAGATATTGTGGCCCGGGATAAAAGTTTGAAAACTGCATCCCAGCGTTGTTAGGCCTGTCAACACTCCATACCCAGACCAGGTTGGAAAGCTTATGCAGGTTGACCAGTCTGTCAAACAGCTGACGGTAAAGCATTGCGGTAGAGTATTCACCCGTGCGCCCTCCCCACCAGAACCAGTTACCGTTCATTTCATGGTAAGGCCGCCAGAGAATGGGAACATGGGCTTCCTCAAGCCTTTTCAGGTACAGGGCAATGCTGTCAACCTGCGCACACCAGCGACCGTGTATAACAGTTCCCGGTGTCAACAGATCCCTGAACTGCCGGTCCTGCAACTGACCCTGGACACTGGCCAGGGAATCCGGTTCATTACCGGGCTGCGGCCGAAAGGTCACCGGCTCGTCAGCCGTTGGGGGAACCGCATGCCAGCAGATCGTGATCAATGACCCCTTTTCATGCTGACGTATGATTTCATTTACAATTTCCGGCCTGGCAAGATAGGAGTCCTTGTCGCCGTCCCGGGCAAATCCCCAGTCAGTACTGAAAACCGCCGGCGTTTTACCAATGTATGCAGCAGCAAAACGCGAGTTCCTGTCTCTTATGTCAGGATAATTATGCTGGCCGGTAAGGGTATAATGACCTGAAATGTCATATAAAAGCTTCAGTAAGGCCCTGGCTTCAGGAGAAGCGTGAGGTGTCACGGGTTCATGACTGACCGGCTGGCTGAACAACGGAACAACATTAAGCCATAAAAATATTGCCGGTAAGAAAAATATCCTTTGCATAGGTTTCATAATCCTGTTTTTATGATACCGTTTCTTTTCCTGTCAGTCGTTCCACGGCATCGGCAATCTGGTCGGGTTTTCCCATAATATAAATGGTGTCACCGGACTGAAATACGATATCAGGCTCGGGATGTTCTATCAAAATGCCTTTGCGCAGAATGCCAACCAGGGTTACCCGGTAGGTCTTCCGGAATTGCATTTCAACCAGGTTCTTTCCGATCAGGGGGGAATTGCCGTCTACCTTTAAAGCGCTGATCTCAATATTGGGCAATTCCTTGATGATGGAACCATTCTTTTTTTCCGCTTCTTCCCGGAATATACCATAGTTTTCCTCGCGTATCCGTGCAAGGGCTATGTTGATATCCCGCTGTGGAACCAGCTTCTTTTTCAGTATACGCTCGAAAATCTCAATAGCGGTCTCAAATTCCTCGGGAATTACCTGGTTGGCGCCAATCCTGTAAAGTTCTTCGATATCATCCACATATTTGGTGCGTACGAGGATATAACCATGTTTGTTAAGGTTCCTTATTTTTTCTGTAATTAACATGGCTGTGATCAGATTACCTACTGAGACAACAATAACATCTGCCGTATCAACATGAGCTTTCAGCAGAATGGGTTCATTCGCTGCGTCGCCGTATACGATGGCATCTCCTTTCTTCTGCCGCTGGCGGGCGATAGCCGGGTCAAAAGCAATGGCAACACTGGGCAGGTTCATGTATCGGGCCATTTTTGAAAGATTCAGCGACCGCGAATCTTTGCCGATCAGCACAATATGGTTTTTCATCTCGGGTATGTCCAGCTTCTGAAGCGGAAACATTCCTTCGACGATACGCCTGGGTAATGGCAATTTCAACAAGACATTGGCTATAGGCCTGGAAAGATGGATCAGAAAAGGAGAAACCGACACGGTGATGACAGCTACAGCCAGAAAAAGCTGAAAATAATGATCTGACATAATATGATATTGGGAGCCGTTTTTGGCCAGTACAAAAGAGAACTCACCAACCTGGCTGAGCGCAATTCCAACCATTACCGTCCCCCTGAAAGTATGGCCAAGGGAGAAAGCCGTAGCTCCCGCAATGATGGTTTTTATCAGGATTACCAATGCCACGGTCCCGATAACGATATGAAGATTATTGTATAAAAATACCAGGTCGAGCATCATCCCTATGGACACAAAAAAGAAGCTGGTGAAAGTGTCCTTGAACGGCATCAGGTGACTGAAGGCATTATGGCTGTATCCCGATTCCGATATCATTAGCCCGGCAAGAAATGCACCAAAAGCAAGCGAAAGTCCCATTTCAGATGTCAGCATGGCAACCGACAAACAAATGAGGAGAATGCACATAAGAAACAACTCCTGATTTTTTGTCATGGCAATAATGTGCAGGAGCTTAGGCATCAGCCAACGGTTCCCGATATAGGCGATGCCGATGATCAGGGTGGTCTTCAGGAATAAGATCAGGAAATGCATTCCCTGTCCGGTGGTTTCTCCTCCGAGAATGGGCGTTAAAAGCAAAAGCGGCGCCAGGATAAGATCCTGGAAAATTAGGATCCCGAGAACGGTACGGCCGTAATTGGAAGAAAGCTCTGAGCGTTCCTGCAACAACTTCAGAACAACCGCTGTACTGCTTAACGCAGTAAGGAAGCCTATAAATATTGATTCATTCCACCCGGCACCGAAACGGCGTGCAACAAGCATTATGATGGCAGAAGTTAAGGTAAATTGCATAAAACCACCCAGGAAAACAATTTTCCTGATTTTCAGCAGGTGATTAAGCGAAAACTCAATGCCGATGGTAAACATCAGCAGGATCACCCCAATCTCAGCCATCAGTTCTATCTCGTGAGGCTGTTTTATAATGGCAAGGAGATGAGGTCCGGCTACAATACCGGTTAACATATATCCGATAATGGTGGGAATTTTGATCTTGGTAAAGATGAAATTCACCGCAGTTGACAGCGCGAAGATTAGGATAATATCCTTAAGGACATTTAATTCCATACGGACAAGTTCAATGGCACTAAAGATAAATAATTTGTGTTAATGCGCAATCGTGTTTATTCACCGCTTTATGAACGCTGTATAAAATAATATTTTTAAATTAGTGCATTGGCAGCAAGTTTAATTCATTTAAAGGCAGCCCTGTAATTTAAGCCATCATGAAAAAGACCGGAAGGAAAATAATAACCATGCTTTGGGTAATATGGCCTTTATTGACCTGTAATGCATATTCAACAGCAAACGACCTGAAATTGGAAGCTGAAGACGCTGCGCTTACGGGAGTAAGAAAGTCAACCAGCCGTACGGGATATTCCGGTACCGGTTATGTTGATGGCTTTGATACCGCCGGTGATAAAATTACCTTTACTTTTGAGGCCACCGGTGGGCTGTATGATCTGTTTATAGGATTCTGCACGCCAAACGGTGAAAAAGGATACGATCTGACGGTCAATGGCAGCGAATCAACCGGAATGTTTCCCGCTTCCTCAACTTTTGATGAGGTTTCTGCAGGAAAAATAATACTGGTCAATGGTCTCAATACAATTGTCATGGGTAACGGCTGGGGTTGGTATTATGTTGATTATCTCCGGATGTCGGCCGGGGTCACGGTTCCTCCTGCTCAACCACAGCAGGATCTTACGGATTCGCTTGCCACAGAGGATGCAAAGAAATTATTCCGGTTGTTGAAAGGATTGTACGGGAAAAAAATATTGTCGGGACAGCATGGCCTGTCTGACCTCCAATATATAAAAACAATCACCCATCATACCCCCGTGGTTGCCGGTTTTGACCTTATCGAGTATTCCCCGTCGCGTATTGAATACGGTTCTAATCCGGGAGGTTCTTCAGAATCGTGGATTGCCTGGGAACAGGAAAAAGGATGCATCATCAACCTGCTGTGGCACTGGAATGCACCGGCCGATCTGATAAACACAACAGGGAAAGAATGGTGGAGAGGATTCTATACAGAAGCCACTACCTTTAATATTGCTGAAGTGCTGGCTGATACCACATCTGCCAGATATGATCTGCTGATCCGCGACATAGATGCCATAGCCGTTCAGTTAAAGAAATTTCGTGACGCTGATATTCCCGTGCTCTGGAGGCCCCTGCATGAAGCCTCAGGAGGCTGGTTCTGGTGGGGTGCGAAGGGACCAGACCCGTTTATTGAGCTTTGGAAACTTATATACAACCGGCTTGGAAATTACCACCAGCTTCATAACCTTATATGGGTATATACCAGCGGGGATCCTGAGTGGTACCCCGGCGATGACTTTGTTGACATTGCTTCCCTGGATATCTACTCGAGTCATGGGTCATCCATGAGCGCTGACTGGGAAAACGCCCAGGCGGAATACAACGGTAAAAAACTGGTGGCCTTGTCTGAAAGCGGTACGCTGCCGGTACCTGAAAAGATCAGGTTGTTCAATACCTGGTGGTCATGGTTCTCATTATGGACGGGAAGTTTTATTCAGGGTGCCGATACAACTGAGTTAAAGGCATTGTACAACGATGATGATATGCTGACCCTGGAGAAAATAGGGGATTGGCGTACGTTTTCTTCCCTTCCGGATGCTCATGCGGTTCCCCGGCAACCGGATGAAATAACTGCATTTTATAATCCTGTTAAAAACTGCCTCCATATAGATTATGATGTTGACGACAATGAAATAGTTACCGTTCAGCTTTTTGACATACAAGGGTGTTTGTTATTGAGCCAGTCTGATGTAAAGGTAACCTCCGGTTATGCCCGGATCGAAATCCCGGCCAGGTCACTTTCTCAGGGTGTGTATATCGCGGTGATCAGCAGCAATAAGTCCATGGCTGCTGCTAAATTTGTTGTGGTAAATTAGTCCATGGTCGGCAAGGACGTTACATACCAGCGGAGTTCCCAGGAAGCCTGTGGTAATGTGGCCGAAGTTTTCAACATCACGGGCCAGATATCCTGCAGCCTTTTCAATCAGAAGTGCTACATATGTTTTTCAGTTTACGGTTGTTCCGAACGACAATTTAATCAAAAATCGTTTATCATGGTCAGAAAAGATATTGTATTCCTGCAAAACCATGCCGGGGCATGCCCGGATAATAGTATCGGGGTTCGCTGCCTTCAAATCCGCGGGCATTTATGACCAGCATCGATGCGTACCGGGTGTCGGCCAGGTTGTTCAGTCCGGCAAAAAAAGCCAGCGTTCCTGTTTTTTTTAACCGGAGATTCAAATTCATTTTAAGATTGATCAACCAGTGGCCTGGATAGATCATCGTATTATCATCTGTCATAAATTGCTTCCCCGAATATTGCAGGCTGGCCATGATGTCCAGCAAACAAAACGGTTCCCAGTCCAGCTGCATCCAGGCCGAATGGCGGGGAATGCCTGGCAGATGATTTCCGTCAAAGACAAGACTGTCATCGGTAAAATCCATAAAACGGTTCAGAGAACGTGAATAGCTGAGGAATGATCTCAGTTTACCCGGGAATGCAGGGTACCGGAAGAAATCATTGTGCATTAGCAGTTCGATTCCCATATGCCTTGTTTTTCCGGCATTGATGCCCGTGAAGATATCTTCGGTCAGCCGTTTGGTTACAAGTAAATTGCTGAGCTCAATCCAGTAAAAAGCACCATCCATCCTGAAGGTGTTGTCAAAAAGATTGATCCGGGTGCCGGTTTCAAATTGCCAGCCTTGTTCAGGCTTAATGTCCCGGTTCACTTCCCCTTCCGGCAGCAGGGTCTCTTCGGGGGAGGGGAGCGAGTACCCGTGTCCCGCGGAAGTATACAGGGCAAAATGGTCACAGGGCGCATAGTTGATCCCGATACGGGGTGATATCACCATCGGAAAGCTATGCGGGCCCGATTGGTCACCGTTAATCGCATAAAGATCGGTCAGTTTGTAACGGTTAAAATTAAAGGCGCCCGCCATTGAAATATTCAGCTTCCGGGCAGGCCTGTAATATAGCATTGCATAAATGCCAAACTGGTTGCGGTTTTCGCGGTTTTCATTCAGCCGTATCCGGGCCTGCTCAAGTTTCCATTTGTATTGTTCAACGATATATTCGGCTCCAAGCACCCATTCGGTATTTTCACGGTGATAATTAAGTCTGTTGCGAAATCCTGCACTAAATGACTGATCATCGAGATTGTTGAAAGGACGCTTTTCGTAGTTGTCGTCCCATCTGCCGAAAAGGGTCAGCCTGTTGGTAATACTTTCCTTCAAACTGCCTGTCAGTGTGATGCCAGCAAGACTTTTAAAGTTCTGCTGATAACCTTCAATCGCTTTCCAGTTTGGGGAAGCGGCCTGCGGATTGCTTTCGAACTGGCTTTCACCCAGAGAACTGGGAATGCCTGCGTTAACACTTGTCAGCAGCAGCGTCGATTTTACAGACCATCCCTGCCGTTTCCATTGGGCTGTTGACAACAAAGAAGTGCGCCGGTAATGATTGTTCTCACGGTAACCATCTGAATGCAGGTGGCTGACGCTGCCCCAGAGATGCCTCTTTTCCCCCTGAAGGCTTCCTGAAAAATGGGCTTTGCGCGTATCAAAGCTGCCATATTGTGCGCGCAGCCTCCCCCTATTATTCGCTGTTGAAGGTGAATACAGGTTTATGATTCCGCCCAGTCCCGAGCCATATAAAGCAGAAGCGGGACCTTTGATCACTTCCATCCGGCCCAGGCTGAGCAGATCGATTTCTTCCGGTGTCGAAATCCCGTCTGACCCGGTAATCGGAATATCATTAAGATAAGCCCTGATCCTGTTGGTGTTATAAGGTGTCCGGCTGCCCATCCCGCGGATGACAATCCGGCTGGTGGCATAGGTTCCGGTTTGCATGGTGATGCCTGGCAATGTGTTGAGCGAACCGTCCAGGTTGGTACCATCTCCTGCATTGAGGCCCTCCCCGGTAAGGACAGACATGCTGCCAGGAATGGTACGCAATTTTCCGCTTACCTGGAAGGCTTCCACAATGACTTCATCGAGCAGAAGAACTGTATCTGAAAACTGAGGAAAGATCAAAGTGTCTTCGTTCTGCTGAGCATGAAGATTAAGAAAGCCCGGGAGAAATGACAAGAAAAGGCATATGGCAGAAGATTTTTTTGCCATGCTTTGCGGATATTTTATTCCATGGGGATCAGACGCACGATCTTTCCGGGACTTTCAACAGCCACATATAACAGACCATCCGGACTCATAACCACATTGCGAACCCGGCCGATGCCTTCCAGCAGCTTTTCACGGTGTATTACCGAATGATCGCGTATCACTACCCTTTCCAGATATTGAAACCGGAGCGAACCTATCATCAGGTTATGGCGCCAGCTTTTATACCGGTCGCCGGTTACGAAGGTCATGCCACTAGGTGCAATCGACGGAGTCCAGTAAAAAACAGGCTGTTCCATTCCTTCTTTTTCCGTGAGTTCTGTGAGTATGGTTCCGTCGTAATTTATGCCGTAGGATATTACCGGCCAGCCGTAATTGAAACCAGGCCTGATCAGATTCAGCTCATCGCCGCCCCGCGGACCGTGTTCTGTCTCCCATAACTCACCGGTTACAGGGTGGATACAGTTCCCCTGGGGATTGCGATGCCCGTAGCTGTATATCGAGGTCAGTGCATCCGGTTTGCCGGCAAAGGGATTGTCGGCCGGTATGCTCCCGTCATCATTGATGCGGTGGATCTTGCCGTTATGATTGTCCAGGTTTTGCGGAAAATCGAAATGCTGACCCCGGTCTCCGATGCCGAAAAAGAGATGC
>Ga0105094_10000274_pt1 | contig 24576 bp, 23 predicted proteins | sample PPLLak1March2015_2_FD_87023 | JGI IMG/M metagenome (GOLD analysis project Ga0105094, IMG submission 87023) | Freshwater sediment microbial communities from Prairie Pothole Lake near Jamestown, North Dakota, USA - PPLs Lake P8 Core (3) Depth... | ecosystem: Environmental > Aquatic > Freshwater >...
AGAACACCTGGCTCTGGTATTAGGCGATGTAGCTGGCGCCAGCCAGGTGCTGGTGCGCATTCACTCCGAATGCTTCACCGGTGATGTTCTCGGCTCGCGTCGCTGCGACTGCGGTGAGCAGCTGCAGAACGCCATGCAGCTGATCGCCGGATCAGGGACCGGGGTGATCGTCTACCTGCGCCAGGAGGGACGTGGCATTGGATTGATGGACAAGCTGCGCGCCTACAATTTACAGGATCAGGGCTACGATACGGTGGATGCCAACCTGGCGCTGGGCCACCAGGCCGACGAACGCGATTACACCATCGCGGCCCTGATCCTGGCGGATCTGGGTGTGAACTCTGTGCGCCTGCTGACCAACAATCCTGGTAAGATTATGGGACTGGAGGAGCTATGCATTCCGGTCATCGAGCGTGTGCCCCTGGAGTCAACTGTAAACGCCGATAACGCCCACTACCTGTTCACGAAAGCGCAGCGAATGAACCACCTGCTCAATCTATCGCCCCTGCCGATCCCAATCAGTCGTTCCAACGGCAACGGGGGAAATGGTTCCCATTGAGCGCTGGCTTGCTGAGGCGCCTCAGCATCGCCTACGCACCGGGCGGCCTTTGGTGACATTGAGCTACGCGCAGAGTCTGGACGGCAGCATCGCCGTACATCGCGGGGTGCCGGTCCGGCTCAGCGGGGAGGAGTCGATGGAGTTGACCCATCGCCTGCGTGCCGCCCACGATGCCATCCTGGTCGGAATTGGCACCGTGCTGGCGGACAATCCACGCCTGACCGTGCGCCTGGCCGAGGGGGAGGACCCGCAGCCGGTGATCCTGGACAGCAAGCTGCGCACCCCACTGGATGCCAACCTGCTGCACGGAGATACCCACCCTTGGATCGCTTACTGTCAGCCCGAATCGGCGCATGGGGAGGCGCAACCGTACCAGTTGGAGCGAGCAAGGGCATTGGAAGAGCGCGGGGCGCGTCTGCTGTCTCTGCCCCCTGACACGTGCGGCAGGCCATCACTGCCCGCCTTGCTGGAATGCCTGGCTGAGCAGGGGGTGAACAGCCTGATGGTCGAAGGCGGCGCCCGTGTAATCACGGGCTTTGTAATGGGTAACCTGGTGGACCAGGTGGTGCTGACAATTGCACCGCTCTTCCTGGGCGGCCTGTTGGCTATAGATCGCGCGTCTCAGGTACCCGCAGATGACCAGCCGGAAATGCTGGCTCGCCTGCAAGAGATGGGCTGTGAAAGTGTTGGGGAAGATTTGGTGGTGTGGGGGAGGCTGCACTGAGCTATGCTGCGCAGGTCGCTGGTTTTCACATCGCCAGGGCAGGTCTCGATCTGCGATGAAGAGCTGTCCCCGCCTGGCCCAGATCAGGTGGGCGTGCAGACCCTGCTCAGTGCCATCAGCCCGGGTACGGAGATGCTGTTTTACCGCGGCCAGTTCCCGACTGATCTCGCGCTGGACGAGAACATCGCTGCCATCCAGGCCCAACCTGCCTATCCGATGAAATACGGCTACTCTCTGGTCGGCCGCGTCGATGCTCTGGGGGCAGCGGTTGATCCGGCCTGGCTTGGGCGGCTGGTCTTTGCCTTCCATCCGCATGAGAGCCGCTTCAATGCCAGGGTCGATGATCTGCTCCCGCTCCCACCGGATATAACACCCGAGCAGGCGGTACTGCTGCCCAATATGGAGACGGCGGTTGGCTTCGTCATGGACGGAGCGCCGCTGCTCGGGGAGGAGGTGGTCGTCTTCGGGCAGGGGATTGTTGGGCTGCTCACCACCGCCGTGTTAGCGCGCTTCCCCCTCGGCTCTCTGGTGACCCTGGATAAGCTCCCGCACCGGCGAGCCATCTCCCTGGAGATGGGTGCGCACGCCAGTTTCGATCCGGCGGATATTGGGCAGGTAAAAACCTTATTAGCCGGTGGAGCCGACCTGTGTTTCGAGGTCTCAGGCTCCCCCTCGGCGCTGGATCAGGCTATTGCCCTGACCGGCTACTCCGGGCGTATTTTGATCGGATCGTGGTATGGCACGAAAGCAGCCAGCCTGGATCTGGGCGGGCGCTTCCATAGGAGCCGCATCCGTTTGCTGAGCAGCCAGGTCAGCCGCCTGGCGCCGGAGCTGAGCGGGCGTTGGACAAAAGCACGCCGCTTCGGCGTGGTCTGGGAATTGCTCAAAGAGGTGCAGGTCTCCCGCCTGATCACGCACCGCATCCCCTTCGAGCAGGCAGCGCAGGCTTATCAGCTGATTGATCACAGCCTGGGCGAGACGCTGCAGGTAGTTTTGACATACACTGACTGATCCTCAGGCGGCTGCAGCCAGCCAGAGCTTTTGAAGTAGGGATCGAGTCTTTATAAATCCCTTTGCGCTCTTGGCGTCATTGCGGTGAGATTTCAATCGTTCGGAGAAACTCGGGGAGGTATACAGAATGTACAACGTGGCAGTCAAGAGGGACTTCATCGCCCAACATTATTTGATCGGTGGGGATTGGGGAGCAGAGAACGAGCTCCATTCTCACCACTACCAGGTTGAGCTGATCCTCGAAGGGGGAGCCTTGGACCAGCACGAATACCTGGTCGACATCCTGGTTATCGAAAACGCGCTGGACGATCAGGTCAGCCGCTACCGTGACAAGACATTGAACAGCCTGCCCGAGTTCGGAGGGCACAATCCCAGCCTGGAGCGCTTCGCTCGCCTGTTGAGCCAGTCGCTGGCAGACCAAATCCAGGCGACCAATCTGAGCGGGCTGACCGTCAGACTGTGGGAGAACGATATCGCCTGGGCTTCTTACCATATCCCCCTTCCTCTCTAGCGAGCTTAATCCCGATGCGGATTGGGCTGGTTATCTACGGCAGCCTGGACACCGTCTCTGGCGGCTACCTGTATGACCGCAAGCTGTTGGAATATTTGGCGCGCCAGGGCGAGCAGGTCGAGATCGTCTCGCTGCCCTGGCGCAATTACTCCCGCCACCTGGCGGATAACCTGTCCGCCAGCCTGCACCGCCGCCTCTCGAGGCTGGATGTAGATGTGCTGCTGCAGGACGAGCTGAATCACCCCTCCTTATTCTGGATCAACCGCCAGTTGAAAGGCCGCTTCCCGCTGGTCAGCATCGTCCACCACCTGCGCGCCAGCGAGGCCCACCCCGGCTGGCTGCTTGGGCTGTACCGCCGGGTCGAGCGTATGTACTTAACCAGCCTGGATAGCTTTATATTCAACAGCCAGACCACGCGCCGGGCAGTCGAAGCCCTGTCCGGGGGCCAGCAGCCCGGGGTAGTGGCTTATCCTGGGGGTGACCAGTACCAGCCGCAGATCGACCTGCTTGAGATCGCCGCTCGCGCCCGCCAACCGGGCCCGCTGCGCCTGTTCTTCCTGGGCAATCTTATCCCGCGCAAGGGTCTGCACACGCTGCTGGCGGCTCTGGAGCTTATGCCGCCGGAGTCAGCCGAGCTGAGCGTGGCGGGAGGGTATCTCTCGGACTCGCCCTACACCCGTGCACTGCGCCGCCAGATCGAGACGCTGGAGGAAAGGGTGCACATGCTGGGCGCGCTGGATGCCGCCAGCCTATCTATTCACATGCGCCATCAGCACGTCATAGTCGTGCCCTCCTCTTATGAAGGCTTCGGCATCGCCTACCTGGAGGGGATGGGCTTCGGTCTGCCGGCTGTCGCCACCACGTCTGGCGGAGCAACCGAGATCATCACCCACGCTCAAGATGGTTACCTGCTTCCCCCAGACGATCCGCGCAGCCTAGCGGAGATCCTCACCACGCTGGCTGCTGACCGGGAGCTTCTGGCTGCGCTGGGTGCAGCTGCGCGCCGGCGCTACCTGGCCCATTCCACCTGGGACCAGGCTGGCGCAGCCATCCATGAATTTCTCCTTCGTTTGCTTGCGAAAAGATCCCCATCATCTAGCAGAATTTGAGATCAACACAGCTATGAAACCTGAAGAATACTCCTTTTCCCGCTACCTGTCCGCCAAGAAAAGCGTGGATGACCGCTCTCTCAACCGCGAAGTCTGGGAGCGCCTGACTGCCTCCCTCCCACCCACCAGCTCAAAATCTCCGCTGCGCATTCTGGAGGTAGGTGCCGGCATTGGCACCATGGCAGCACGCCTGCTTGAACGGGGTCTGGCTCGCCATGTCCGCTATACTGGCGTGGATAATCAGGCGGAAAACACACGCACCGCCCCGCGCGATTTGGAAGCCTGGGCGCAGGAGAGAGGCATGCCGGTACGGCGCTCCGCCGGTCTATTATCCCTGGGTGCAGAGCCCCAAGCCTTCCAGGCAACCTTCGTGCTGGAGGATTTGTCAGCTTTCATCGCCAGGGAGAGGGGTTCGCACCGCTGGGATCTGGTGCTGGCGCATGCCTTCCTGGACCTGGTGGACGTACCGGCTGTACTGCCGGGCCTCTTCAGCCTGCTGTCGCCCGGCGGGCTGTTCCTCTTCAGCGTTAATTTTGATGGGCTAACGATCCTCGAGCCCACCCTGGATCCCCTCCTGGACGAGCAGGTGATGGCTTTGTATCATCGCACCATGGACGAGCGTATGCAGGGCGATGTACGCTCCGGCGACAGCCGCACCGGGCGCCACATGTTCCACCACCTGGCAAACGCCGGAGCGGAGATAATGGCCGCAGGTGCTTCCGACTGGGTGGTCTACCCGGGTCCGCAGGGCTATCCGGATGACGAGGCTTACTTTTTGCATTTTATCATCCACACCATCCACCTTGCCCTGGCAGGTCATGCAGAGCTGGACGCGGCGCGGTTCGCGGCCTGGATCGAAGATCGGCATTCCCAGATAGAGCGCCGTGAGCTGGTGTACATTGCCCACCAGCTCGATTTCCTGGGCAGACTGTCCGCATAGGTTTGTGGGGACCGGAGCAACCTACTTTGAGAGTGTCTTCCATCTTTCGTCACCTGCATCTGAGGTAAAATGGATGCCAGACTCGCAGCCGAAATTGGAGACCCATTTTGAAGAGGATCATCGATAAGTACGGTTTCTTATTAGCCGTTGCCGGGGTGGTTTACTTTCTGGATCAGCTCACAAAAATCCTGGTGAGGGCCAACTTGCCGTTGGGTGACATGTGGTCGCCCTGGTCCTGGTTGATGCCCTATGCCCGTATCATCCATATCAGCAACATGGGCGCGGCCTTCGGCATGCTGCCGGGTCTGCGGGATATATTCACCATCCTGGCTTTCCTGGTGGCGATCGCTATCCTTTATTATTTTCCTCAGGTGCCGCGCTCAGATTGGACCTTACGGCTGGCGATGGGTCTCCAGTTTGGCGGTGCGCTGGGCAATCTGACCGACCGCCTGCATCAGGGTTATGTGACCGATTTTCTCTCGGTGGGGAACTTCCCGGTATTAAACGTTGCCGACGCCAGCATCTCGATCGGAGTGGCGGTCCTGGTCCTGAGCATGTGGTTCAAAGGGAAGGAGAACACCCCTTCCGGAACACCCGCTCCGGTCGACCCGGCCTCAGAGGCGGTCAGCGGTCCGGTTCGAGAGGACTATCGGGGTGAATGATCGCCAGGTAGTATTCCAATATAACCACCCCAATCCCCAACGCCTGGATAAATTTCTGGCCAGCAGCCTGCCAGAGCTCTCGCGCGCCCGCTGCCAGGCCTTGATCAAAGATGGCCTCGTATCCGTCGATGACATCCCGGCTCACAAATCCGGCATGCTGCTGGAAAGTCCCTGCACCGTGCTGGTGCAGATCCCCGCTGCTCAGCCGGGCCGGCTTCAGCCTGAAGCGATCCCGCTGGATATCGTTTATGAAAACGCCGACCTGATCGTAGTGAACAAACCAGCTGGCATGGTGGTGCATCCGGCTGCTGGTCACGACCGCGGCACCCTTGTGCAGGCTGCCCTGGCGCATGCCCCCGAGATGGAGGGCATCGGCGGCGAGGCGCGCCCCGGTGTGGTACATCGCCTGGACAAAGACACGTCCGGTTTGATCCTGCTGGCTAAAAACGACCGGGCGCAGCGCTGGCTCCAGGAGCAGTTCAGCTCCCGCAAAGTTGGCAAGATATATCTGGCGCTGGTGGATGGCAAGCCGCCCACACCTACCGGACGCATCGAAGCTCCTATTGGGCGCGACGCATCCCAGCGCAGGCAAATGGCTATTGTGGCTCCTCACAAAGGTCGCCAGGCGGTCAGCGAGTACCGCACCCTGGAGACCTTCCCGGCTCACACGTTATTGGAGCTGCATCCCATCACCGGGCGCACCCACCAGATCCGGCTGCACCTGGACTTCATCGGCTGCCCGGTCGCCGGTGATACGCTCTACGGGCGGCGGAAAAGCAGCCTCCCGATACAGAGACATTTCCTGCACGCGGCACGTCTGACGATCCGGCTGCCCGGTGAGGACCAGGCCTCTACATTCGATGCGCCTCTGCCTCCCGAGTTGGAGCGTATCCTGGAAGAGCTCCGGAGCCAGGGATGATGGGAGCAGCAGAACGAGATACACGCATTCAAAACGAATAGATTGGATCACTCCAATTTCAGACCTCGGATTCGCGTTCGTTTGACAAGGAGTACCCTATGCAGTACGTAGACTTGCGCTCTGATACGGTCACCCACCCTACCCCTGCCATGTGGGAGGCGATGGGACGCGCCGATGTTGGCGACGACGTGTACGGCGAAGATCCCACGGTGAACCGGCTGCAAGAGATGGCAGCCGGTCTGGTGGGTAAAGAGGCCGGTCTGTTCGTTGCCTCCGGGACGATGGGGAATCTGGCTGCCATCCTGGCCCACTGCGGGCGCGGTGATGAGGTCATCGTGGGGGATAAAGCCCACACTTATCTATTCGAGGCCGGCGGCGTCTCTGCCCTGGGTGGCGTACACTCGTGTCAGCTCCCGAACCAGCCGGATGGCACCCTGGCTCTGGAGGCCATCCAGTCAGCCATTCGCCCGGACGACGCCCACTGCCCGGTCAGCCGCCTGATCTGTTTGGAGAATACGCACAACCGCTGCGGCGGAGCGCCCTTGAGCCCAGAATACACCCGCTCCGTCGGGCAGCTGGCTCGCCAGAACGGTTTACTCCTGCACCTGGATGGAGCGCGCTTGTTTAATGCCGCGGTTGTCCAGGGAGTGAGCGCCCGTGAGCTGGCAGCTCCTGCCGACTCGGTTACCTTCTGCCTGAGCAAAGCACTGTGCGCGCCGGTGGGATCTGTGCTCTGCGGATCGCGCGATTTTATCCACCGCGCGCACCGCATCCGCAAACAGCTTGGAGGCGGCATGCGCCAGGCAGGTGTGCTGGCGGCAGCAGGGATTGTCGCCCTGGAGACGATGATCGATCGCCTGGCAGAAGACCATGAGCGCGCCAGGCGCCTGGCGCGCGGGCTGGCTACCCTTCCAGGCATGCTGCTTGACCCGGGCAGCCCGCATAGCAATATGGTGTTCTGCGAATTGAGCCCGGATGTGCCGCTGGATGCCGGGGAGGTGGCGGCACAGCTGGAGAAGCTTGGCGTGCGGGTTGGCGCCGTGAGTGCCCGCCGTTTCCGACTGGTGACCCATTATTGGATCGATGACGCCGGGGTGGAGCAGGCCATCCAGGCTTTTGCCGGGGTATTGAGCGCGGTGGTTGCTTCGTAATGAGAACTTCGTTAACCTGCCCATGTTATAATAAATATTGGTATGTGCGGGTGGGGTATACCTCTTTTATTGGTACCTGACGCGCGTACCAGCCAATCGTAAACTGGAGTTGTTATGGACGAGCATATTACCCTGGAACAGATCGACCGGATTGCGAACACCATCCGGGCTAAAATCACATCGCAGCCGCGTTTGGGGGTGATATTAGGTTCGGGTCTCGGTTCGCTTGCCAGGAGCGTTGAAGGCGCTGCTACGATCCCTTATCAGGAGCTGCCATTCTGGCCTGTCTCTACTGTCCCGGGTCATGTCGGGCAGCTGGTGATCGGAAAACTCGAGGGGCAGGATGCGGTCGTCATGCAGGGGCGCTCCCATTATTACGAAGGCTACAGCATGGCTCGCATCGGCCTGCCGGTGCGGGTGATGCAGCGCCTGGGGATCCAGATGTTGGTCGTCACCAACGCCGCCGGAGCAGTCAACCCGGGTTACTCCCCCGGCGATTTAATGCTCATTAACGACCACCTGAACCTGATCGGCATGGCGGGGCAGTCCCCCCTGCGCGGGCCAAACCTGGACGAGTTTGGGCCGCGTTTCCCGGATATGAGCCGCGCTTATGATACGGAGCTTTGCTCCCTGGCCAGCCAGGTGGCGAAAGAGAACCAGATCACGCTGCACAGCGGCGTCTACGTATGCCTGGCGGGTCCCTCTTTCGAGACCCCTGCCGACCTGCGTTTTCTGCGCGCCATCGGCGCGGACGCGGTCGGGATGTCCACTGTGCCGGAAGTAACCGCTGCCCGGCATGGCGGTTTGCGCGTTTTAGGGATTTCCGGGATCAGCAACAAAGCCAACCTGGATGGGAACACTACCACAACGCATGAGGAGGTCCTACAAGCTGGAGAGCTGATTGTTCCTAAGTTAATTACTATCATCCGGGGGGTGCTGCGACGCCTGTAGTTCTTCCGAAGAGAGGTACAACGCTAGAGGCAACAGCTGTGATATTCAAATTGCCCATCGGTTGCATTTATTTTCGGTACTGTCGACGCCACCATGGAAGAAGCGCTCCGTTTTTTCAGGGCTTATGAGGTATGGATTTATCTGCTTCTCGGGCTCGGGGGAGTAATCTATATCCGGAAATTTATCCTGGCATGGCAGGAGCTGCGCGGCGCGGCGTTTGGACTAGAACGCGAGAGTGCGCAGGGGCGCCTGAATCAGGCTGCCAGCATCCTGGTCTTATTGCTGACCATGGGCATCACCGAATTTGTACTGGTTTCTTTCGTCGCTCCGACAGTGCCTGGGGCGATCCCGCTCCTCACCCCCACCCTGGATTTGCTTGCCACGCCAACAATTACCCTGCCGCCGGTAACACCCCAACTGGGCGAAGCATCTGTGCAGGCGACTGTGACGGTCACTCCCACCGCCGGTCTGGCAAGCTCCGGCTGTATTCCCGACCAGATCATCATCATGTATCCAACGGACGGAATTGAGATCAGCGGTGCAGTCGAGATTACTGGGACGGTGGACATCCCGAACTTTGGCTTTTACAAGCTGGAGATGAAGCGCCCGGAGGAAACCGACTGGCAGACCATCCTGGCGGGGAATGATGTTAAACGAAAAGGAATCCTGGGCATCTGGAATACCAGCTTGCTGCCGCCAGGCTACCACCAACTCGGTCTGGTGGTCACAGATAACCAGGGGAAATCTCTTCCTGCGTGTATTACCGAGGTGCGTGTCACGAACGCGCAGGCCACCCCATAATGTAGAGGTAGAAGACCATGCCAGAAATTGAGATCCGTCCCGCTGTAGCCTCCGATATTCCGCTTTTGATTGCTATCGACCATAACTATTCCACCGAGTTTGTCTGGCAGATGGAGATTCAAGCCGAAGATAAGCAGGTTGGGGTCAGCTTTCGTGAAATCCGCCTGCCGCGCTCCGTCCGGGTGGATTATCCGCGCCCGGTTAGCAGCCTGGCGGACGATTGGACGCACCGTTCCGGCTTGCTGGTAGCCACTCTGGAGGCAGAAGCGGTCGGTTATGTCAGCCTGATGCTGGACATCGCCCCCATCACTGCCTGGGTTACCGATCTGGCTATCGTGCGCCGCCTGCGCCGCCAGGGGATAGGCAGCACCCTGGTGCTGGCAGCTCAAGAATGGGGCGAGCAGCACGATGCGCGCCGGCTGGTGCTGGAGATACAGCCCAAGAACTTCCCCGCCATCAAGATGACCCAAAAGCTGGGCTTTGATTTCTGCGGCTACAACGACCGTTACTTTGCCAACCATGATATTGCCCTGTTTTTTGCAAAATCGCTGCGCTGATTCGCAGTCACATCGAGGATTTTTAGGTTCGTAATCACCGCTAGAGTATTGACCGTAATCTGGCTTAATGGTTTTCATTATGTACAACGCCATAATCACCGGTCTCAGGACAATCAACCAGCTGCTCACGGCAGGGATAGCCATCACGGCGTTTTCTCTGCTTCTGTACGCGCTGACGTTCAACTTGCGCGACCGAGTGGCGCGTTCCTTTGCCTTGATCCTGGTGTGCGTGGTGATTGCTTTCGTCGGTGACGCCTTCGGCTCTGCCAGCCCGGCTGCCGCCGAGCGCGAGTTTTGGCTGCGGATTCAGTGGGTAGGCATTGTCTTCCTGCCTCCCGCATACCTGCATATTTCGGACGCTATCCTGGCGACAACTGGACGTCCCTCGCGCGGCCGGCGCTATCTGGCAGTCCGGCTTATGTACCTGATCTCGCTGGGCTTCCTGGCGACTCTGCCGTTCGCGATGCTGGTTGGCCCGCTGGTCGAGGATCTGCAGCCTGCCCCACATTTGCAGCGCACCGGGCTGACCTGGATATTCTCGCTGTACTACGTATTCGTGGCGGCCTGGTCCTGGGTGAATCTACTGCGCGCCTACCGCCGCAGCGTAACGCGTGCCAGCCGGCGGCGCCTGGGCTACCTGGTGGTTGGCTCACTGGCGCCGATCCTGGGCTCCTATCCCTACCTGTTGTTCGGCTCGAGCCTGGCAGCCGGCAGCCCGCTGTTCTTCTGGCTGGTTGCCACATTCAGCAATATGATCGTTGCCGCGCTGCTGGTGGTAATGGCTTATGCCGTGGCGTTTTTTGGCGTCCCCTGGCCTGACCGGGTGGTCAAGCGCCGCTTGTTCAAGTGGCTGATGCGCGGGCCGGTAACAGCCTCCACCGTCCTGGCGATTACAACCGTGGTGCGCCGCGGAGGGCAGTTTTACGGTTATGAATATTCGGCTGCCGTGCCGATCATCATGGTAATCTCCATATTGATCCTGGAGTACACCATCACCCTGGCGGCTCCCATTTGGGAACGCTGGCTTTTTCATGGAGGTGACCGCCACGATATCGAGCTGGTGCAGAAACTGGAAGAACGGTTGCTGACATCTGGGGACCTGAAGCAGTTTCTCGAATCGATCCTGGCTGCGGTGGGCGACCTGATGCAGGCCAGCTCCGGCTTTGTGGCTGCCTTGGGACCGCAGGGGCCGGAGACAATCGTCACCATCGGCAGTTCGTCTTTCTTGGAGAAGGAGGATCTATCGACTGATATCCTGGAGCAGGTTTCACAAAGCGGAGCGGAGGGCAGTCTGTTTGCGTGGGGAGAATTTTGGCTTGTTCCTTTACACCAACAACGCGAGGACACGAGAGACCTGCTGGGTCTGATGGGGATCGCCCGGGGTGCTGACCAGACGCTTGGCGATGAGCAGATGGATCTGCTCTTTCTCCTGGCCCAGCGCGCGGCGCTGGCTCTGGAGGACCGCCGGGCGCAGCAGCAGGTTTTCACTTCTTTGCAAGCCTTGAACCCTGATGTGGAGTTGATCCAGAGCCTGCGCGCCGCTGCTCGTTATAGCAGCAGCAGCTTGCTGGCTCAGGTGCTTACCCAACCGGTGACCCCGGTGGAACAGGATACCCTGTCCCAATGGGTGAAAGACGCCTTGACGCACTATTGGGGCGGGCCAAAGCTTACCGAGAGCCCCCTGATAAAACTGCGCATCGTCCAACAAGCTGTGCAAGAGCACGATGGGAATCCGACCAACGCCCTGCGAGCCATCTTACGCCGCGCCATTGAACAGACTCGACCAGAAGGAGAGAGGCGCTTCACCGGTGAATGGATTCTTTATAACATCCTCGAACTTAAATTTGTCGAAGGCCGGAAAGTGCGCGAAGTGGCAATGCGCCTGGCAATGTCGGAAGCCGATTTATACCGCAAACAAAGGGTTGCCATTGAGGCCGTTGCCAACGTCATCATGGACATGGAACAGCAAGCAATGATCGAATAAGCCAAGGCTTTATTCGAATCTGAGCCAACCGATCATTATCCAAACAAAGGTGGGCTTAATGGTGAACAAACACTATTACAATGTATCAAAAGAACTGGAAGGGGGGCCACCACCGCTGGATGAGTCCTGGTGGGAGGCTGTATTGGCGGAGGATGTTACCCAACCGCGTCCTGTTAGCCAGGTACCGGCAGGTAGTAAAAATGCTACCCATCATGCGCCCGCGGACCTGCCCGCCGTCGATTGGGACGTGGCTGAATCGCTCTTCTTAGAGGATCACGTCTGCACGCTCCAGGTAACAGGCCACAACCGGGGCGGGCTGTTGGTCAGTGGTGAAGGATTACAGGGCTTCGTCCCCGTCTCGCACCTGGTCGATCTGACCGGCGACCGGAGCGGTCTTATCCCGGAAAACTGGGCGGAGAGCTACAAAGACCGGCCCCTGCGGCTGAAGATCATTGAATGCGATCGCGAGCGCGGCCGGGTGGTGTTCTCAGAGCGGGCCGCGCTGGCTGAGCCTGGCAGCCGCAATTACCTGCTGAACCAGCTGCAGCCGGGTGATTGCATCGAGGGGACAGTAACGAACATCACCGATTTTGGCGTGTTCGTCGATCTGGGCGGTGTGGAGGGCCTGATCCACGTCTCCGAAATCTCCTGGGGCAGGGTGCGCCATCCGGCTGATGTGGTCAGCTACGGGCAGCAAGTGAAGATCTACGTCATCAATGTAAACCAGGAGCGCTCACGCGTGGCGCTGAGCCTGAAGCGCATGTACCCAAATCCCTGGGAGACTGCCGAGGTGCGCTACCACCCGGGCTTGATTACAGAAGCGATCATCACCAGCATCGTTCCTTTTGGGGCCTTCGCCCGGCTGGAGGAAGGCCTGGACGGCTTGATCCACGCTTCCGAGATCTACCAGGATGGTGAGCATGTCCCGGCAGACGAGCTTTTCTGTGAGGGGCAGAAGGTGCGCGTTCGGGTGCTGCATGTTGACGCTACCAACCAGAGGCTGGGTCTGAGCACCAAGCTTGAGGTGTAATATGCGATGAAAGCCGGATGGGTAGCTGCCTGGTCGATTGGCTTCGGCATCTTGCTCACCCTGCTGGCTGTTGGAATCATCCTGCTCGTCAGCAGCCAGCCCAGGGGCGAACCCATCCGGCTCCAGCCGGCTCCAAGCGACTCGCCGTTGGTCGTTCAGGTCGGCGGCGAGGTTGCCAATCCGGGGGTCTATCATTTACCCCCTGGCAGCCGCGTGCTGGATGCCATCCAGGCTGCAGGCGGCGCACTTCCCCAGGCGAACATCCAGTCCTTGAACCAGGCTGAGCTCATCCAGGATGGGGAGCTGATCTGGATTCCAGCCATCCAGCCCACTTTTGCGCCTCTACCCTCCAACGCTGTGGTCGAACCCGGCTCACGCTCGCAGCCGCTTCCCAGCGCCACCCCTGGCTTTCCAATCAACCTGAATACTGCTGGTCCGGATGAGCTCCAGGCACTGCCTGAGATCGGGCCTAAGCTTGCCCAGCGTATTATCGACTACCGCCTGGCGAACGGTCCCTTCACCTCGATCGAGGATATCCAGGCGGTGGATGGGATTGGCCCGGGCATCTTCGAGCAGATCAAAGACCTGATCACCGTGGAGGTGCTGCCATGAATGAGCGCACAAACGACCGGCGGACTCTGATCAATATCCTGGGCCTGACCGCGGCTGGATTTGTGATCTGGATCGCTGCACTGGCACTGCTCTGGCTGGTATTGAGGAGCGCCGGTGTGGAGGCCGACTATTGGGCGATTACCGAGGCGCTCTCCACGGCGGTGGCGGCCGCAGCTGTGTTAGGCGGCGGCTACATCGCCTACCGCGAGTTGGCGGAAATCTCCAGCAGCCGGCACATGGAGGTGGCTGACCGGCTGTTCCAGGAGCTGAACTCGCCGGAGAACATCGCCGCCCGGCGCTGGATTTACCAGAACTTGCCCGCCGATCCAGAGCTGGGTTTGCCTGCCCTGACCCCCGAGGGTCAGCAGGCGATCAAAAAGGTGCTGAACTCGCTGGACCGGGCGGCTTTCCTCACCCAGGCGGGCTGGATACCCGAGGAAGTGATCATGCCCTGGATGCACCCGATGATCGCCAAATCCTGGGAGAAGCTGGAGCCTTACGTGGAGCACGAGATCCAGGTGCGCCATGAGCCCTACTACTACCAGCACGCCCGCAGATTGGCCGAGCGCTGCCGGCTGTGGCGGCACAAGAACCTGGAAGAGGTCGAAGTCAACTGGGTAGAGCGCGCCCTGTAATATTTATTTTTTTGACGGGGAGTTTCTTTACCCGGAGTCCTGTGCCTTGAACCCCTCCAGCCTGCGGTTTGCCAGGCGCACATATTCCGGGTTGATCTCGTAGCCTATATAGGTGCGACCGTCCGCCAGGGCTGCCAGGCAGGTGCTGCCGCTGCCGGCAAATGGGTCGAGCACTACATCCCCCTTGAATGTGTACAGCTGGATCAGCCGGTGAGGCAGTTCCTCCGGGAACGGCGCCGGGTGACCTACCTTGCGCGCCGAGACGGCCGGGAAAGTCCACACGCTCTTGGTCCACTCCAAGAACTCTTCTCGGGTGATGGTGCTCTCTGCCCCCTGGCGTTTCTGGCTGAAATTGTGCTTGGAAAAGACCAGGATATACTCGTGCACATCTCGCAGCACCGGGTTAGCGGCTGATCTCCAGCTCCCCCAGGCAGTGGACGGGCTGGCGCTGGAGGCTTTGTTCCAGATGATCTCGCCCCGCATCAGGAAGCCGATCGACTGCATCTGGGCGATGATGTAGCTGTGCAGCGGGATATATGGCTTGCGTCCCAGGTTGGCAATGTTGATGCAGGCACGCCCGCCCGGCACCAGCACGCGGAACACTTCCCGCCACACCCCCTCCAGCAGGTCCAGGTACTCCTCCAGACTCAAATTGTCATCGTATTCCTTGGAAGCGTTGTAGGGCGGCGAGGTGATCATCAGGTGCACGCTGCCATCCGGCAGCTCATTCATCGCCTCGCTGGATTTGCAGAAGATGCGGTTCAGGTTCTCCGCTGGCATCTGCGCCTGGGTGTATTGGGTGCCCTGGCTCCTCTGGACATCCTCATACAGCCGACTGGCGTAGAACCGGGAGGCATCGTGGCTGACGCGCCCCGGCGCGCCGAACTCGCTGGTCTCTGTGTTCTTGGGCTTACGGGAAGATGCAGCCATCGCCTTATATTGTACAGGATATTCGCCGGAAATACCCGTTTGCCTTGGGCAGCGTGATTCCATATCCTCATCATCGTGAAAACTGGCTCTTGACTTTTGAGCTGAATATTACTATGCTGAAGATGGTGGGGTGACTTTTAACTGTTCCTTAGAGTTGCAGATGAAATGGATCAGGTGTCTGACCACAGCCATCGCGTGCCGATGGACTTAAGGAGGCTTACCATGACTCATCGTCTTTACCGAGCTGTTGCCCTGTGCTTGATTGCTTCCATATTCTTGTTCCCAACCGGAGGCGCCGCAGGTCCTGAGGCTTCGTTGCTTGCCCGGCCGCAGCAGGGGCCGCCGCTGGGCGGGATAGTGCTGCGCTGCCCAGGCATTTTCCACATCTACGAAACCGACATCCTGGGGCTGGTGCTATACTACCGGCCAGACCTGAACGGAAGCGCGCTCTTGATGTGGTGGCTCTCCCGCGGCGAGTCTCTCGATAATATTAACCAGGATCTTACCTCTGGAAGTGCCAATACTTTCCTGTACGTTGATACTGACAGCCTCGACCCGAAAGATATATTTTTCTACAAACTGATTGTGACTGTCACAAAACCAGACTATCAGAACGAAAGCATTGCTATTGTATACTCGCCCGCAGGCACCGAGGTGCCTGAATTCTGCATTGGGAGTGTGTATACCACGCTAGTTTTATCCGGCGAGCAGTACGCCGTGCAGGCACTGACCGTCCAGGAGGGTGGCGTGCTGGAGATCAGGGATGGCGCTACGATCATGCCGCCGCCCGCCGGCAGTGTAGCCACCCTGCGCTGTGGTATTGATGAAACAGGTGGGGAGCTGAGTATAGTGTTCTCCAGTTTATTCAACACCATCATCGAGATTTTTGACGGCTGCAAATCTTTCAATCTGGTGAACAGTCATCTTCAGGATCCACGACTGAGTATTAACGGTGGCTTGAAAGAGAACACTATTAGCGGCAACGCTTTTTCATACACAGTGAATCCACCCCAGCTCACCCTGTGGAACGGCGCTCAGTTGCAAATGGAAAGAAACACAGGTTCCTTCACCTTACAGCTCCATGATGATTCTCGGGCTGCCCTGACCGGCAACCAGTTCACCGGCACCCTCTACGCTGCTAACGAGGCCGGCGTCTTTCTGGAGGACAACGTGATCACCGGCACGCTGGGCGTCGATGCTTATGGCGCAGTAGGCGGGAATGATGCAACCATAACTGCAGTTTCTACCACCCTCAGATGTGATCCCAACAGAGCTGGAGGGATTTCAAAGAGCTACGCCACGAGTAAGGGCATCCTGAACCTGGCTCACAGCCGGATAGAGGGCATTGCCGGGGTATGCAGCTACGAAATCCAGTCGTCTTCGACCGGCAGCCAGGTGTCAATTGGAGATACCCGCATCGATGGCAGGCTCAGCGTCAATTCCGGGGCGGAGCTGGTATTGTACAACAGTCCCTCCTTCCAGGGTAACCTGTACCTGGATGGTCAGTCGAAGGCGCGCTTGCTCAACAATTCCCTGTTCGGCAATGATGTCTGGGTAAATAATGAGGCCACCCTGACGATGGAGGACAACGTCTACCGGGATCCATGGATCGAGGTGGATGTGCATTCGAAAGGGGTGTACAGGCATAACACCCTGCGCGGCACCCCGCCCGGCTATGCCTTTGATGTCAGCTCCGACAGCAGTTCACCTGACCTGATGATCCGGGAGAACTGCATCGAGGTCAGCAACGGCGTGATCATTCGCAACGACCGTGTTAATCAAACGGACCAGCTGCTGGATTTGCAGAAGAACTGGTGGGGACATGCAAGCGGTCCCAGGCACAGCGAGCTCAACCCGCAAGGGCAAGGAGCGAATATAGCAGATGAAACCGATTACGGGGATTACGCTCCGGTAGATTTTTCATCTTACTACCAGACGCCGGCTTTCTGCTATGACACCCCGCCGCGCTTGCCGCAAACAGCCTCAGGGATCATCACCTCTGCAGGCGGCGCAGTCTATGCTCCGGATGGCAGCACCTCTTTACAGTTCCCTCCCGGGGCGGTGAGCCAGGATACGCGCGTTACCTACAGCGAGCAGGATGATAGCCATGCCGCCGCGCAGCTTGCCGGGGCCGCACTCGACCTGCCGTCCACGGGCGACCTGTTGGGTGTGCGCTTCTTCGACCTGACGGCAGTGATCAGCAACACGGGCCAGCCCGTGATCACTTTCAATCTGCCGTTTACCCTGACGGTTTACTATTCCGATGCCGAGCTCGGCTCCGCTTTCGAAGGCTCTCTCGGCCTGTACTACTGGAATGGGAACCAGTGGGTGCAGGAAGATGCGGCTGTCGCATCTGCAGCGGATAATCGCCTGGTAGCCCACCCGGACCATATGACTCTCTTTGCTGTACTGGGAGAAACCGGGCGGCTGTACTTCCCGGGGCTCTGGAACAGGTAAAGTTTCTACACTTTCCTGGCAATAATATCTTGCCCTGTGGGATTGTCCACCCTCAGCCGGGCTGTCTCTCCCAGCTGAGGTACAATTTAGCATCCGTACGATGGTGGATTTATCTGGAGCACATCAACTGCGCTGGGTCGGTTTGGCGCCATCTGAAATCCTGTCTTATCCGGAGTTATTCATGCCCTCTGCTGGCGTCCTGCAGCGCTATGGTCACCTGCTCAATCTGCCTGAATATACCCAACCGGTCACCCTGCTGGAGGGAGATACCCCCTTGATCCCTGCCCCGCGCCTGGCGGATGAGCTGGGCGGGGGCTTTGAGCTGTACCTCAAGTTCGAGGGGCTCAACCCGACCGGGTCGTTCAAAGATCGCGGCATGACTGCTGCCATCAGCGAAGCTCTGGGACGGGGGGCGCGGGCCGTGATCTGCGCCTCCACGGGCAACACGGCTGCGTCTGCCGCGGCCTACGCGGCGCGCGCTGGCCTGCGGGCGGTGGTGCTCATCCCGCAGGGCAAGGTGGCCGCTGGAAAGCTGGCCGGCGCGGCGGCTTACGGCGCCCAGGTGCTGCAGGTGCAGGGCTCCTTCGACGATGCCCTCGACCTGGTGGTGCAGATCAGCAGCAAGCATCCCATCGCCCTGGTGAACTCACTCAACCCTTATCGCCTGGAGGGTCAAAAGACAGCTGCATTCGAGATTGTCGACACCCTGGGGAGCGCCCCCGACTGGCTGTGCCTGCCGGTGGGCAACGCCGGGAATATCAGCGCCTACTGGCTGGGCTTCTGCCAGTACGACGCACAGAGCGGCAGCGGGCTGCCACACTTGCTGGGTGTGCAGGCTGAAGGCGCCGCCCCACTGGTTCTGGGTCACCCGGTGGAGAGTCCAGAGACCATCGCCACCGCCATCCGCATTGGACGCCCGGCACGCGGCAAGCAGGCTCTTCAGGCGGCAGATGAATCCGGTGGGCGCATCATCGCCGTGAGCGACGAGGAGATCCTGACCATGCAGAGGCGCCTGGCGAGCGAAGGCGTGTGGGTCGAACCGGCTTCGGCCGCCGGGCTGGCAGGCCTTGCCAGCCAGATCAGCGCCGGGGCGATCGACCCGCGCGGCCGGCGGGTTGTGGCGGTGTGCACCGGGCACGGCTTGAAAGACCCGGACGCCATCACCAGCCGCATGGCGGTCCCGGTCAGCCTGCCGCCCAGCCTGTCTGCCCTGGAGGAGGCCATCCTGGCTTAGGTAAATCCGGCCGGTGTGCAACCTTTCCCGGGCCGGTGCGTAGATCATCTTGAAACTAACCTGTAAACAGTCGATCTTGCCGCATCCATCCCACGACCGGTAGATAACCTATCCATTGTGCGCCGTGGGCAGTGCGGTGAGAAAAAAGGAGATAACCATGTCTGAATACCGCAAACTGTACCGCTCCCGCAAGGAGCGCATGATCGCCGGTGTGTGCGGCGGCATCGGAGATTACTTTGGCATCGATCCCACCCTGGTGCGCCTGCTCTTCGTGGTGGCTGGATTGTTCGGCGGTCCGGTGGGCATCGTTGCCTATATCGTCTTTATGATTGTCGTGCCCGAAGAGCCGCTGGAGCAAACCGCCGCCCCGATCGTCAGCCCCCCGGAGCAAGAGACCGGCGAACCGGATCAATCTTAATGCGGATAACAAGTACCTAGCCGGAAATTATTTTTGAGGTGTGTGCGGCGGCATAGTCGCCGCACACACCTCAAATAAACCTCAATTTTCGGATAGATACCAGTTAAATAACAGGGTTCCCGGCATGGTAGAAGCACCGGGAACCCAGATTTTGTATCCGTAAATCCCCCCAAAATCGATATTATCCCAGCGGCTCGAACCTGGCCTGGAAAAAGCGCAGGTACTTGGGCTCGTAGACCATCTTCAAGCCCCGGGTATGCATACGGGCATCGTGGACGGCCTTCACTGATTCAGCCACTACGTCCATATGCGCCTGGGTGTATACCCGGCGCGGGATCGTCAGGCGGGTGAGCTCTAGCGCAGGGTAGCGGTGGTCGCCGGTTTTGGGGTCGCGCCCGGCACTGACAATGCCGCGCTCCATCGAGCGGATGCCCGCATCCAGATACAGCTCCGCAGCCAGGGTCTGGGCGGGGAATAGATCCTGAGCCAGGTGCGGGTAGAAGCGTTTGGCGTCCAGGAAGATGGCATGCCCGCCGACCGGCTGCACGATAGGAACGCCCCAGTTGGTGAGCAGCGTACCCAGGTAACGCACCTGCCCAATGCGCGTGCGCACGTGCTCGTCTTGCACCGATTCGACGATACCGATGGCCATGGCCTCCATATCGCGCCCGGCCAGACCACCGTAGGTGTGCAGTCCCTCGTAAATGATCACCCGGTTGCGCAGCTCGTCGAAAAGCTCCTTATCGTTCACAGCCAGCCAGCCGCCGATGTTCACCAGGTTATCTTTCTTGGCGCTCATCCAGGCCCCATCCGTGTAGGCGCAAAACTCTTTCAGGATTTGGGCGATAGACTTTGCCGCGAATCCATCTTCGCGCTCCTGGATAAAGAAGGCATTCTCCACCATGCGGGTGGCGTCCAGGTAGATGCGAATACCGTGGCGGTCGCACAGCTGGCGCAGGAGGCGCAGGTTGGCCATGCTCACCGGCTGCCCGCCAGCCATATTGACCGTGCCCGCCAGGCTGATGTAGGCGATCTGCCCGGCGCCGACCTGGTCGATCAGGGCCTGCAGCTTGTCCAGGTCCACATTGCCTTTGAAGGGGTGCGGATCCTGGGGATCGTGGGCGGCATCGATAATGACATCCACGAAGATGCCACCCGCCAGCTCCTGGTGCAGCCGGGTGGTGGTGAAATACATGTTGCCGGCTACGTACTGCCCGGGCTGGATGGTCGTCTGGCTGAGCAGATGCTCGGCCCCGCGACCCTGGTGGGTGGGGACGATGTACTTGTAGCCGTAAGTACTCTGGACGGTTTCTTCCAGGTGGTAAAAGTTGCGGCTGCCGGCGTAAGCTTCGTCGCCGAGCATCATACCGGCCCATTGGCGGTCGCTCATGGCGCCGGTGCCGCTGTCCGTGAGCAGGTCAATATACACATCCTCCGAGCGCAGCAGGAAGGTGTTGTAGCCGGCGTCTTGCAAGGCTTTCTGGCGGGCCGGGCGGTCGATCACATTGAGCGGCTCGACCATTTTAATTTTCCAGGGCTCAGCCCAGGACCGGCGGCCGAACTGCTGGCCCATCGTAGCCGGATGTTCTTCGGTCATATTTCCTCCTTCTACCTGCTTCAAAATCCTATGCCCTGACGCTGGATCAACAGCGCCAGGTGAGTAATATCCCCGGCCTAGGTACCGGAGACCTGCTTTATAGGCTCCCGATGGCGTGCGTCAGTGTGCTGTGAATAGGGCGGTATCCCAGCGCAGCCTGTTCGGGCGTGGGCAGGGAGGCCTCGTCCGGCTTGTCGGACAGGCCGAAGAGCAGCGCCCCGCGCTGGCGCCATTCCAGGGCTGCGGCCCGCACTTCCTGGGTGAGGACGATCTCCTCCGCCAACAAATCGACGGCGGGCGCCTCATCGCTCATGTGCCCCATGCGCCCGACCGTTTCCAGATACTCGCTGCGGCGGAAAGGCTTGAAGGGGGTTGGGTCGCCGCGGCGCACGTTGGCGTAGATCTCAGCATGCACGTCAGACAGCCCGGTGGGGAGCTGGGCGGCGCGCCCGTCGATCTGGTCGATGAACTGGCGAAATGATCGCATCTGACCGAGGCGCACCTCGTCCACCAGCGCCTGGCGGTCATGCAGCCCGCTGCCCAGGATCAGGCAGATGTAAGCCAGGTAGTCCTGGTTGTCGGCGGTAAAGGGGTGGAACTCCGGCTGCTTGAGCTGGTCGTACGCCGCCTGGAAGCGCTCCTGGTCGAAGGCCGTCCCGAGCAACCCGGCGACAGTGGCGTGCACCGCTCTCACCCGGGCGCTGTCGATGACATGCGCATTGCGCCCGCGCGCCCCAATGGCAGTCTTATCCAGGTCGATCACCACCGCTGTGGCTTCATCCACCGGCAGCCCGCTTTTTCTGCAGGTGCGGTCGAAATCTTCCAGCGCTGCCCAGCGGTTAGACAGGTACAGTGTCTGCTGGGGGGCGATCTCGGCTACCTGCACCTGCGCCGGGGCGGAATTCTCATCGCCGATAAAGACCGCACCGGGCCACTCGCCCACCTGACACAGGTTGGCAAAGGCGGCGGTGTCGTTCATGCGCGTATCGCCGACGAAGACCAGCCGCCGGAGCGACGTGCGGTATGGCTCCAGCGCGCGCGCCGCCTGCAGCAGGTGCACCACTACCCGGGCATAGTCCGCCTCGCTCTTGCGTGGGACCATCCCCGCCGGCAAGCCGAGCTCCCGGCCCACCTGCGCCAGGGATGGCAGGCGGCTGTCCAGGGGCGCCAGGCTGCGGTAGACGATCCCGTCACCCAGGTATTCGCTGACCGCCGTTCGACCGTAGTTCTTCATTTCGCCTCACAATTTGGGCAGCACAATCGCCTGCTGCGCCTGGTACTTGCCCTTTTTATCGGCGTAGGATGTCTCGCACTCCTCGTCGGCCTGGAAGAACAGCACCTGGGCGATGCCCTCGTTGGCATAGATCCTGGCAGGCAGCGGGGTGGTGTTGGAGATCTCCAGAGTCACGAAACCCTCCCACTCGGGCTCGAAGGGCGTCACGTTGACGATGATCCCGCAGCGGGCATAGGTCGAATTGTGAACGACGATATCATTTGCCAGGAAATTGCTTGCCCCAGGTATGGTCAGATCAAACACCTCCTCAATCCCGGCTGGCTCAATGGCATCAACCGAATCCCAGATCACATCCGAATCTACCAGAGCGGAAAATTCTGTTCCGTTGAGCACATTTGCCGCCTGTCGAGCGATAGAATAGGGTAGAGACTGATCCGGTTGGGTGCGGACAATACCGGCTGCCCGCAAAGGTATCCCGGTAGCATGCACTGCGTCTCGCATCAAGCCCCAGGCCGCGGCTGGCATGGTGTCGAAGTTGGACCGGCGTTGGGCTTCAAAAACCGGCAGGGTAATGATACTTAGCAGGGCTGTCTGCTTCCTGGAACCAGGGAGGAAACCTAACTCACGGGCAAAGCGTTGTATCATCTCCGGATTAGTGATCTGTAGGCGATATGCTCTACCGCCTTTAGGGAGCGCTTTGCTACGGATCAGAGCAAATATCCCAAACCGCAGAAGTAAGTGGTGCAGATCTAGAATAAGCTGCTCGGAGACGCTGCTGTATTCCAGGAAAACGCCTTCGCCATGCTGTGAAGTGTAAATACTCCCGTCGCCGGAGAAAAGCGCTTGGACGAACTTGGCCGCTGATGCCTTGCATGACCTGAATACAATGGGAGGAATGAATTTCTCTGCTGACCTCACGTTGCAACCGAGCTCTTCGAGCCAATGGTAAATGCGGTTTTTCACCATGGTTCCACCTCGGCCGCGCCGGTTCACCAGGTTGTACCCCATCCTGCCGACTGGGGATACCTGACACTCGAACGATTGCGCTGCTTCCGCTAACGCCGCCACCAGAGCCGGGTCATCGGAGGTGAAGCGTGGGCTATGGCCTGGCGTGCGGCACTGTCCATCAGATAGCAGTAAGCCAAGCAAGACAGCCTCATTTTCCGGCCAATCGGTTATACCAAATACCGGACATTGGCGTGCCACCGCGATGCGATCGCCAGGGTGCAGTTCAGCCAGCGAAGTCCAGCCGTGCAGAGTGCGGAATGGGTGATGGGCGGTCGCCTTGATCTTCAATCCAGAGTGAGTCGTCATTGTGAATACCGGTTGTCGCCCGTTGTTGGAATATCCGCTGACATCTCTCTGGGCCAGCCTCCAATTATCCAGAGCAATCGTGCGACCCGGACGCGCGCTTACGAAGTCTCTTAAGGGCAGATAGTCCCCGGTGTCAACATCGACCACGCGCGTATCACCCGTCAGGCATTTTCCCAAACATACGGTTAATACATCCCTGGGGATGCGGAAGTATTCGATGGTGCGCGCCAGGGCGAACGAGTTGGGCGGGATGACGCACACATCGCCCTTGTAATCCACCATCGACTTCGGATCGAAATGCTTGGGGTCGACCACCGCCGAGTAGACGTTGGTGAAGATCTTGAACTCGTCGGCCACGCGGATATCGTAGCCATAGGATGAGACGCCGTAAGAGATGACCCCATCCCGCACCTGCCCGGGCTCAAACGGCTCGATCATCCTGTGCTCAAGCGCCATCTTGCGGATCCAGTGGTCGGGTTTCAGCCCCATGATTGCCTCCCAAAATTGAGTTTATGCACACCCGGTGTACGAGGCTGGATTATACGTGAAAACGGGGGAAATCACCACGGAGAACATGAAATGGGAGTGGCTAAATCTATGGGTTAGAAAATAGGAATGCAAACCTGTCCTCGCTGTCGCCAAACAACCCGTCAAAACAGATCAGGGAAGACCCAGTCCGGATCGCAACGTTATCTGTGCATGCACTGTCATTGTAAGTACACTCCTGAACCGAAACAGCATGGATATCCGGATGATATGCGCAGGCAAGCCGTGAAGATGTATGTGGATGGCATCAATCTCCGCCGTATCGCACGTCATCTGGGCATCCACCACCGCACAGTCTCGTTATGGATCAAAGCCAGTGCGGCTAGCTTGCCTGAAGCACCTGTACCCCAAGAAGTCAAGACTGCTGAAATGGATGAATTGTTCACCTTCATTGGCAACAAAAAAACAGGATCTACATCCTGACCCTCGTAGATCGGCAAACGCGTTGCTATTTGGGTTGGAAAGTGGTTTGGGAGCGCACTCAACCAGCCATTCAAGAGGTGATAGACGATGCGCCCAAGGCTAAGCAGTACTTCAGTGACGCCTTCGATGCCTATGAACGCCTGTGGTATCACTTGGGTAAATACGAAATTTCTGAAGGCAAAACCGATACCTACTCGGTGGAAGGAGACAATGCTGAATTGAGACACTACCTGGCGCGCCTGGCAAGATCGTCCCGATGCTTCTCGC
>Ga0105094_10000278_pt1 | contig 24512 bp, 25 predicted proteins | sample PPLLak1March2015_2_FD_87023 | JGI IMG/M metagenome (GOLD analysis project Ga0105094, IMG submission 87023) | Freshwater sediment microbial communities from Prairie Pothole Lake near Jamestown, North Dakota, USA - PPLs Lake P8 Core (3) Depth... | ecosystem: Environmental > Aquatic > Freshwater >...
CATGAATACGCACCCGGAGCACAGCCGGCAGTACCTGCACGCGATCCTGGTGGAATTTTATCTGCGCCGCGAGCAAAAAGGGCGCAAGGAACCGCTGTCGTCAGCGGCAGAACAGATGATGGATGAGGTGATGCGTGCCGTGGCGGTACCCGTGCAAACGACCGGGCAGGACGCGGCTACGAATTTACCGACGGTGTTTTCCAGCCAGCCAGCGCGCTCGCCAGGATCGCCCTGGCCTGTCCCGGCGTGACGCCGTATATGGCATTCAGCTCGTCCGCGGATTTGGCGGAGTCCACCCGGTAGTAGATGCGCTCCCCGTAACGTATGGCGACGGTCTCACCGGTTTTCGGCAGGGTGGCAAATGCGATTCCCGGAAAACCGGCGTCGGCGACGTGTTCCTTGTGCATGGTCATTCTCCCTCTGCAAGTGGCTGGGCCCGCAAAGATCACGGGGTTCTTCCCTGGCGCCGGGCAGGGTAGCCCGCGGCTGGAAACCATGTAACATAAGCGGTGACTGTTATGGTCACATGACAAAACACGGTCAGTACATGGACATCCGATAACGTGTAGGAAACCGTTGACGAGCGGAATCAAAAACAAGTCCCGACAGGAAGGAAGACCGAATGTCATCGGCACAAGAGCGGGCCAGGGAACTGGCCCGGGAAATGAAAAAGGCCATCATGGAGGCCAAAACCGCCGAAGCCCGCGCCAAGCGGCTGGGCGACGAGGTCTTGCTGGCCCTGGCCGAGGCCAAGAAAGAGCAGGAGGCGGCGAGCGAAATCATTGAATACCCGGTCGGGCGTTATGAATGCAAGCGCTGCGGGCAAAGTTCGATCTTCTCGGAAACCTATCGGGAGCTTCCGGCCTGCGACAACTGCGGCAGCACCGAATATCTCGGTGCCGAGCCGACCATCACGAAAATCACGCCACCACCGCCCAAAAAATATCACGCCGGCATGTACGAGTGCATCGGCTGTCGCACGCGCATCGTCCTGCCGGAAGACATGGACGAGTTGCCGCCGTGCGATATCTGCGGCGGTCACAAGCTCAAGGCGGTGTAGGGCGCATGACGCGGCGGGGAATAACATGGCTCATCGGCCGTCTTTTCCAAACCACGCGGCGAATGACGTTGCGTCTCATCTGACGGGAGATACCCCCATGAACATGAAGTCATTTGTACCGATGCTCCTCGGAGCAATGCTGTCTTGCCCGGTGCCGGCCGCAGACGTACTGAACGCCAAGATCATGACGCTCGATTTGGCGCGCGATATCGCCAGCCAAACGCTGGAGGCCTGTCGCAAAAAGGGCTACAACACGGCGGTGGTGGTGGTCGACCGTTCCGGCGACGCCCAGGTGGTGTTGCGCGATGTTTACGTCTCGCGTCATGCCGCTGAAATCGCCGAGCGCAAGGCGAGCGCCGTGGTCATGTCCGGCGTCAGCACCCAGGACTTCCGCACCAATCGCGCCGACATCCGCGCCGAACTGAACGAGGTGCGTGGCATTCTGCTGCTGCAGGGCGGGCTGCCGATCCGTGCCGGCGGCTCATTGATTGGCGCCGTGGGCGTGAGCGGCGCGCCCGGTGGCGAGAAGGACGAGGCCTGCGCCGCGGCCGGCATCAAGACGGTGCAGGAGCGGCTCGATTTCGCGGAATGAGGCGATCGGGCATGGAACCGCGACATCGGAGAGAGAAGACGGAAAACAGGATGCTTAATGGAGGAACCGCGATACTCTCCCGCCAACCCGAACGCCAAACCGCGCTTTCGTATCGAGCGCGTCCTGTTCCCGCTGGTTTTCGCCCTGGTCGTACTGGTGATACTCGCCGACAAAATTCCGGCGGTTAACGACGCCAAGGAAAAACTGCTGCATCCCGTGGAATACCAGGCGCTCAAGGCCTGTCAGGCCGCGGCACTGGCGGCGGCCGAACGGCCGGCTTATGCCCGCATCGTGAAGCCCGGTGAGGTACACGCAACCCAGGGCGCGCAGTATGTCGAGGGTGTGCGCGTCGGGGAGATGGGTCAGGCCGGGGTCGAAGTCACGTTCGATTTCAGTTGCTACGTCGAGCCGGATGGCAAGGTGGTCAAATCAAACAAGCAACAGCCGCCACGGACCGGCGGCTGAGCAGCGAAAAAGCGGTCAGCGACGCGGATTGAATTCGCCGAGATATTCGAAAGGCAACTTGCCCATCCGGCTGGAAATGCTGAGCCCGCCGGACAAACGATAACGCAGGCTCTGTCCCTTGCCGCTTTCCATTCCGCGAATCTGGTTGAAGATCCGCATCAGATTGCTCACCAGATTGACTTCCACCAGGGCCTCGCCATAGGCCGGCACCGTCACGGCCTTATTGGTCACGCCGCGCCCCAATTCCGTGTCGTTGATGTCGAGCTGGAAATTCATGCCCGTGATGGGAAGCGGAATCGGATTGGGATTCTGCACCCGCAGCGTCACGACATAGCGCTGTTCCAGCAGGGTCATGTCGGCAACCTGAAGGTTGTTCAGGGTCACATACGGCGTATCAATGGCGGACTGCAGCGCCGCGCAACCGTTGAGCAGGATGACAATAAACAGGACGATGATTTTTCTCATGGGCATTCCCGGAATGGATGGCTTGCGCGGGCAGGGTGGCGCGCTTGAGTCCATGACGGGGATTCTATCAGACTGCGTCACCATCCCCTTTGGTTCCTGTCACGGGTGTCGTAAGATGGGTAATCGATTGTTTGCGCAATCACTTCAACACCGATCTTCGATTCGCCTATGAAAAAAACAATGTGGTTGGTGGTCTTGCTGGTGCTGGGCGGCATTGCCGCCGGCTTTTACTACTGGCAAATGGAACCGGAACCGGAGCCGGCGGCCACACCGCCTCCAGTGGAGGCGCCGCCGGCGCCAGAACCGGAGCCGCAGATACGCCACCCGATCAAGGAAACCGAGCCGCCGGAAAAGCCGCTGCCGGCGCTGGAAAGCAGTGACGACGCCATGCTGGAGGTGCTCACGGGCTTCTTCGGAAAGCCGGCGGTACAGGAATTTTTTGATGTGCGCGAGATCGTGCGGCGTTTCGTGGTCACGGTGGACAACCTGCCGCGCAAGCAGGTGTCGATGCGGTACCGGCTGTTCAAGCCGGTGGCAGGGAAGTTCCTGGCAACCGGGGAGGGGGAGAACTACCTGACCAATCCTGACAATCTGCGGCGCTACAAATCCTACGTATTGCTGTCCGACACCGTGGATGCCAAGAAACTGGTCGTGGTCTACACGCGCTTCTACCCGCTGTTCCAGCAGGAATACGTGAACCTGGGCTACCCCAAGGGCTACTTCAACGACCGCCTGGTGGAGGCCATCGATGACCTGCTGGACGCGCCAGAGATCCCCGGCGCGATCAAGCTGGTCCGGCCCAAGGTCATGTACCTGTTTGCCGATCCCCAGCTCGAGGAACTGTCCGCCGGACAAAAGATCATGATTCGCATGGGGGTCGAAAACGCCGTGCGCATCAAGGCACGGTTGCGGGAAGTCCGGCAGGAGTTGACGGGGCAGGCTTTGCCGCCCTGATTTCAGACTAAAAAATATTAATGTTAATTATCAGTTAATAAATATAACTAATTGAATTAAAATATAAAAGTTACTATATTTCCAGTAATTTTATTTATTGACTATATAGTCATTTAAATATAAATATTGACATATAAGTCAATTTATGATTTATATTGATTATATGCTCATTATTAAACCACAAAGCAATTCTGACCCGGTACGGTCAACCCTGAACGCCATCCTTGCCGCTGCCGGCAACCGGAAACTCAAGGACAAGGAACTGGCACAGCTCGCAGGGCTGCGGCCAGAAACCCTGAGTCGCATGAAAAGCCGCGGTACCGCCGACTTCACGCTCATCGACCGCCTGGCGCGGGCCGTGGGCCTGAAACTGGCGGTGGTGCCGGATGATGACCAGCTCGAGCGCATCCAGCAGGGCCGCTTCTTCACATGACCGACCGTTACGCGGTGGTGTGGGCCCGCACCGCCGCCGAGCCGCGCAAGATGGGCAGCCTCGTGGCGACTGGCCGCGAGATGCGTTTTTCCTACGCGCCGGAATTCCTGGAGCAGGGCCAGGACATCCCCGGCCTTTCGCTGATGCTGCCGCCGCCACTGTGGCGCGAGCGCCCGTTCGTGCATCAGTCCACCGAGATCCTCCCATTGTTACCCAGACTGATGGCCCTGATCCCGGGCCGCAACGCCAACAATATCCAGCGCCGGCTGTACACCAGTCTGCTCGCAAAACGCTCGAATCCTCCGGCACAAGGATTTGAAACAGAATGGGAATTGTTAATGCTCACCGGCCACAACGGCATCGGCCATGTCGACGTGTTCCCGGACGATCGCGCGGCACTGGAAACCTATGCCGATACGGACGCGCCCAAAAAAAGGGTGGGTTCACGCTCGGAATTCTGGAAATTCCTGAAGGAGGGCGCCAGCCAGGACTTCAGCGATGAAGCGATCGATATCATGCGGCTTATTGGTCCCACGCCCTCGGTGGGAGGCCAGATCCCCAAGCTCCTGGTGGCCATCCCGGACCATGACTCCTGGCACGGCAGCCTGGCCGAGCCTGGGACGCGAGTAATCGACGGTATTCCCTATGTCGATGTGGTGATGAAGGTCGAAGATACGCAGTACCAGGGCCTGACAGCACTGGAGGCCTTGTGCCTCGACCTGCACCGCGAGCTGGGCTTTGAAGTCCCGCGCCACTGGCGCGCCAGCATCGACGGCCTGTCGGTACTGGCCGTGGAACGCTTCGACCGTGCGCCCGCCGGCGGGCCGCAAGCTATGGAAAGCTTTTTCTCGGTCTATGCCACCGGTCAGCAGCAGGTGCGTACCATGACCGATGCCGAGGTCGAAGGCGTGGGCCTGATGCTGCTGAAACTGTCCGAAATCGCAGATATCGATCCCGCGGTAGCGCGTCTTGAGGTTTATCGGCGCTTCCTGATGGCGCTGCTCACCGGCAATGGCGACCTGCACCTGGAAAACCTGGCCTTCCTGGGCGGGCCGGAGAAGGTCCGGGTCTCGCCGGTATTCGATCCCACGCCCATGCGCGCCTGGGACCGGCATGACCTGATCTCGGCATTGCCGTTTTACATCGACGCGCACCACGGCCTGGGTTACAGCGTCGCCCGGGTGGGTGAATCCTTCGGCCTGACCCGTGCTGCAGCCGCCGATATTCTGCATGAACTGATGGCAGCAACCCGGGATTATCCGGAGCGGGTGCTGGCGCTCAGCGATGTACCGGAAGTGAACAAGAACAACCTGGCGCAAAGAGTCAAAGCACTGCGTAACAGGTTACAGGAAGAGAAGGGGTCAATGACTGGCGTAAGGCCAACCAAACTACCCTCAAAAATACATTAATGTAGGACTTTCAAGAACGCTGTGACGGGCATGCCCATCGGGGACGCGAAGGGCGGCGCGGATTTCGATCCCAAGAGAAAAATCCGACGGCGAGATCATGCGCAAGATTCACCAGGACTGCTACGAAACGGCAGCGGAGATCGGCTACCCCCGCAACTACGTCATCGGCGCGAACATCGTCGGGCTCCGGCGCATCGCCGAGGCCATGTTGGCATTCGGCGTCATCTGACGCGGAACGACGGCGCATTCCCGGCGCCGGCATATTCACTTGACCTGGATCAAGGCCAACGCGCATCTTACCCGAGTAAATTGCTCAACAATTGAAGGGATTTGCCGAATCACTGAAATCAGGGCTCATCCATGTCCGAACCGCACCTGCATCTCCCGGCTGGCCAGATTTACCCGTTCGATGCGCGCGGAATCGCCAAGCGTTTACGTCGCGTTGCTCTCTTCGGTGCGCTTGACGTCCTCCAGCCGGGCGAGACGATGCGTTTCGGCAACGACCAGGATCCTGTCCCGCTGCTGGATCAGCTTATGCAACGTTATGGCAACAGTATCACGATCAGGTATCACCGGCGCGAGCCGGGGCTGATCGTGCTCGATTTCACCAGGAATTAGCGGGCGCGCACGAACACGCGGCCACCGCTTCCTGGAGCATTGCGGCCGATCGGAGACGGAGATTCGCAACGCGGGCCTGCTTTTTCCCATTTTCGCAGCGAAGTGGGTCAGTTCCGGTTGATTTGTCCGATCCGGGAGGAAATCCGCTGGCCGGGCTACTACTACTACTGCTACTACTGCACTGTGAGGGCGACCGCGAAGGCGGGTTAACCGGACGTGCTTGTGCGTCCCGCTGGGGCAGGAGCAGGATTGACGGAAACCGGACCGATCCTCAGCCCGTGCTCCAGGCGCGCGGCCGCCGCATGCCGGCGATCTTGCAGGCCTGCTGCATGTAGCCATAGGGAAAGAGCCGATAGAGCAGGTCCCGCCCCGGAGCACCGAACTTCTCGGAGAGGAACTTGATGACGAAACGGGCGTCGACGGCGATGTGGTGCTGCTCGTAGTACTCCCGCATGAAGCGCAACACTTCCCAGTGTTCCGGGCCGAGCTTCAGGTCGTACCTTGCGGCCAGTTCTTGCGCAACGGTTTCGTTCCAGTCACTCGGATCCATCAGATAGCCTTCGGAGTCTGTTTGGTAGCTCGCGGTCTGTACTTTTGCATTCATGTCCGATGCGTCTTATCGAGGTGGATGGTGTCGAGGCCGGCGTCATGCGACTTCATCGATGGCTTATTCAGCCTCTGCCCCCATTAAAAACGACGCATGCCCGATGCACCATTATCCGATTGGCATGTCTGGATATCCCGAACGGAATAATGCAGACACAGCACCTTTGCTCCTCCGCCTGATGCCGGCTCGAAGTCATGAGCGCCGGAAGTATCGGACAGGTCAATCGTGGATCCGGCCGGCGAGCGCGGCGGCGCTGACGCTTTCTTTTGCAGTGATGAGTGCGCGCGCCGCATCCACCTGGCCCCAGGTATTCCACAACAGCACGCCGCGCACGCGCCCGTCCTTGAGGTAGTACACCACACCCTTGCGGAACGGTATTTTCCAGTCTTCGACGATGTTCATGTCGGCGCCGAATTCGCCGACCGCCTCGTAGCCCAAGTCGAACAGGTCCGAATAAAAATAGGGCAGGTAGTCGTATTTCTCCGCGGCGCCGGCCATGTTGCGCCCGGCCATCGCGCCCATGGTATTGGCGTTGTCTTCGTGCTCGACGCGCCGGCGCACGCCGAGAGCGGCGCTGTAGAAATTGGCCACGTCGCCGGCGGCGTAGATGTCGGGCGCGGCGTGCAGGGCCTCGTCCACCACGATGCCGTTGTCGACCTTGAGGCCCAGCGACTGCGCCAGCCCGACCTCGAGCTCTATGCCGATGCCGGCGATAACCGCGTCTGCCGCCAACGGCTTGCCACTGGCGGTCTCGACCGTGAAGCGGTTGCCACTCTTTTTCACGGCGCGGACGGTTTCGCCGGCCAGCACGGTGACACCTTTGTCGCGGAAATAGGCGTTGAGGAATTCGGAGAGCCGGGGAGGATAAATGCGTGCGCCGATGCCGCTGTCGGGAAACGCCATGGTAACCCGGCAGCCGTTCATGGCCAGCGCCGCAGCGATCTCCGAGCCGATGAAGCCGCCGCCGATGATGACGAACTCGGCCTCGCGGTCGGCGAACGCGCGCAGGCGCTGGTAATCATCGACGGTGCGAAAATAGATCACGCCGTCGTCAGCGGACGGCAGCCTTCGCGGCGCACCGCCGGTCGCCAGCAACAGCTTCTCATAACCGTAGACATCACCGCGCTGGTCGGTGATAGCTTTCCGGGCGGCGTCGCCGCTAACCGCGCGCGTGTCCAGAAACAGCTCGGCGCCGCTGTCCGCGGTCTTGCGCCAGATGATATCGAGCGGCTTGCCGGTCCACAGCTTCTTCGACAGCGGTGGACGGTCGTACGGCGGATGTTTCTCGCTGCACAGCACGGCAATGGTTCCGGTTTTGTCGCGCTCACGGATGCCGTGCACGGCCGCATCCGCCGTCATGCCGCCGCCGACAATCACGTATTGGTAGTTCTTCATTGTCGCGTAGGCTTCTCTTTCCCGTTACTGCGACGTTCCCGACGACATCAGGCGCGCGAGCACGGTGGCGACCATGCGGTCGCAGCGCGCGCCGGCGAAGTCGAAGGCGGTGAGGCCGGCGGCGTCGATGTGGCGCGTGAGCGCCTGTTGCATCAGGCCGCGGGCGCGGTGAAAGCGGGTCTTGACCGTCGCCGCAGGGATGCCGAGGCAACCCACCGTTTCCTCGACGCTGAGCTGCTCGATGGCGCGCAGCACGAACACCGTGCGGAAACCCTCCGGCAGCCGGTCGACCGCGGCTTCGATCAGGCGCCGCAATTCGCCGTTGGCGGCCAGGTCCTCGGTGCCGGCGCCCGGCGCCGGCCGTTGTGTCCTGGCATCGCCTTCGTCCTCGTCATGCCGTGGCGCCGCGTCACGCGGCGCGAAGCGTTTGTCGCTGCGTTTTTTCATAAGGGCCTCGTTGACGGCGATGCGCGTGAGCCAGGCGCCGAAGTTGCCCGGCGCGCGGAAATCGCCGAGGTTCGTGAACGCGCGCACGTAGGCCTCCAGCATGGCATCCTGCGCGTCGTCGTCATCGCGCAGGATGCTGCGGGTGACACGGAACAGCCGGCGGTTGTAGCGGCGCAGGAGGATTTCGTACGCGCCCGCGTCGCCCGCCCGCAGGCGCACGATCAGAGTCTCGTCGGGGAGTTCTTGCGCGCCGCGGCGCGCGCCGTGGATATCCGGAACAGGTAGCATTTGGCCAGCCTTGTGCATCGCTGTCATATCTTTCCATCATAAGCGCCGCGCGCACGGCTCACCAGTGCGCGCGACGATAACCACACGATCGCTCAGGCGAAGAATGCGCCCGGCACCGGATCCTGTCCCAGCACCTGCCGCAGCACCGCCTAGTGCATTGCCTCGTCGGAAAGGATGCTGGCGGCGGCGTGCGACAGGTCGCGGTTCTCGAACTTCGGGATCGCGCCGGCATAGGCCGTGACCGCGCCGCGCTCCAGTTTGGCGGCGAATTCGAGCACGTCCTTCTGGTTTTTGAGCTGGCTCACCAGAAAGTTGTATTTCGCCGGCGGTTCGGCCGCGACGCCGCCCAGTTTCTTGATGGTGTCAGCGAGCACGTCGGCATGCGCCTTGTGATGACCCTGAAACTGTACGGCGATTTTCAGCGCCGGCTTCTTGAGCAGGCCGCTTTCGGCGCCGACTTGGTAGGCGGCGATCGCCTCGCGCTCCGCGGCGAGCGCGGCGTTCAGGATTTGGATGTCCGTCAGGGTCTGTTCCCCAGTGTGCTTTGCCGCCTGCGCCAGGCGCGGGACACCGGCGAGCAGGGCGACGGCCGCCCCCGATAGGGTGGCGGCGGTGGTCTCGAACAGAAACAGCCGGCGCCCGGATGAAACCAGTATATTGGTATTGGGTGTGGTCATTGTGCTTCTCCGTATGAAGGTTTGAATGGCCGGCGTTGCCGCGATGGCGGTTGCACCGGTTCGCTATCTGCATAAATGCACGGAGGCGGCAAAAGGTTCCCGCGAACATCAACAACAAAAAAGCCCGATTGAAAGCAGGGATTCTTTTATTGTTGGGCGCAATTTATTCATGTCGTCGGCCGCGACCATGAAGTTGACAGCCCGGTTTTTCCGCGTCAATCCGAAGGAACTTTATCAGGCGAAGTGCGGGGTGCCATTCGAGCACATGTACGAGAAGAAGAGGCTCGCGCCATGTGACTGAAGCAAGCACTCGGCGAAAAATCCCGAACCGCTTCACGGCAATAACCGCTTTGCATTTCTCGCACTGATCACAAGTCTTTTCCCGAAAGGGATAGGTCGAGTATCCACGGTGGCGAAATGCCTCGCTCCGTTGGGTTTACTTGACCTAGGTCAATCATAGCGGCGCATGGATTACCAATCATGGCCGCGTGGAAAAACGGTATCGGCTTGAGCCTGCCGACGGCAATCGAAAGGGGCATCTTCTCAAGCAATTAACCGGCGGCGTGAAACCAGTCCTGATCTGAGGAGAAAGCACATGAGCAAGAAAGAGCACAAGACCCCCATGCTGGATCAACTCGAAAGCGGCCCCTGGCCGAGCTTTGTCACCGGCCTGAAACGCCTGGCGAAGGACAACGATATGATGGTGGACCTGCTGGGCCAGTTGGAGCACTCCTACCAGACCAAAAAAGGTTACTGGAAGGGCGGCACGGCGAGCGTGAAAGGCTACGGCGGCGGCGTGATTCCGCGCTTCTCCGAAATAGCGGACATGTTTCCGGAATCGAAAGAGTTTCACACGCTGCGCATCATGCCGGCGCCCGGCATGCACTACGACACCGACATCCTGCGCAAGTTCTGCGACATCTGGGAGAAGCACGGTTCCGGCCTGATCGCGCTGCACGGCCAGAGCGGCGACATCATGTTCCAGGGCTGCACCACCGAGAACATCCAGAAGGCGTTCGACGAGATCAACGAGCTCGGCTTCGACATGGGCGGGGCGGGGCCGTCGGTACGCACCTCCATGTCCTGCGTCGGACACGCGCGTTGCGAGCACTCCTGCTTCGACGAGGGCCGCGCGCACCGTACCGTGATGAACACCTTCACCGACGACCTGCACCGCCCGGCGCTGCCGTACAAGTTCAAGTTCAAGTTCTCCGGCTGCGGCAACGACTGCATGAACTCGATCCAGCGTTCCGACATGGCGGTCATCGGCACCTGGCGCGACGATATCCAGGTGAACCAGGCCGAGGTCAAGAACTTCGTCAAGGCCAGGGGCCGCGAGTACGTGATCGACAACGTCATCACACGCTGCCCGACCCATGCACTCAGGCTCAAGGACGACGACAGCCTCGAGATCGACAACCGCAACTGCGTCAAGTGCATGCACTGCATCAACGTCATGACCAGGGCGCTGGCGCCGGGCAAGGACCGCGGCGTGACCATCCTCATGGGCGGCAAGCGCACGCTCAAGATCGGCGATCTCATGGGCACGGTGATCGTGCCGTTCATGAAGCTCGAAACCGAGGAGGATCACGAGAAGCTGGTCGACCTCGCCCGCAACACCATCGAATTCTGGGCCGAGAACGGCCTGGAGCACGAGCGCTGCGGCGAGATGATCGAACGCATCGGCCTGAACAACTTCCTGGAAGGCATCGGCAGGGAAGTCGATCCGAACATGATCAACCATCCACGCTCCAATCCCTTCATCCGCCTGGATGGCTGGGACGAGGAGGTGGCGCGCCTGGAAAGCCTGAAGAAGGCATCCGGCGGCTGATCGCGGAACGAAACCGCTTGACCGAAACGAACGCATCCAACGGAGGCAACACATGACAACCGAACCGCGTATACCCATCGAGTCCGGCGTGCCGGACCATTTCCAGTACATGCACCCGACCCTGCGGCGCAACTACGGCCAGTGGGCCTGGCACGACCGCCCGCGCCCCGGCGTGCTGCATCACGTGTCGCACAGCGGCGAAGAAGTCTGGACCGTGCGCGCCGGCACCCAGCGGCAGATGGACGTACATACCATCCGCAAACTGTGCGATATCGGCGACAAGTATGCCGAAGGCCACGTCCGCTTCACCATCCGCTCCAACATCGAGTTCATGGTGGCGGATGAAAAGAAAGTGAAACCGTTGGTGGAAAAGCTCGAGCAGGAAGGTTTCCCCGTCGGCGGCACCGGCAACTCCGTGTCCATGATCTCGCACACCCAGGGCTGGCTGCACTGCGATATTCCGGCGTCCGATGCCTCGGGGGCGGTCAAGTCGCTGATGGATGAGTTGCACCAGGAGTTTATCCACGAAGAAATGCCGAATCGCGTCCGTATCACCACCTCCTGCTGCCAGATCAACTGCGGCGGCCAGGGCGACATCGCCATCAATATCCAGCACACCAAGCCGCCCAAGATCAACCACGATCTGGTGGCCAACCTCTGCGAGCGTCCCTCGGTCGTGGCGCGCTGCCCGGTGGCGGCGATCCGGCCGGCCATCGTCAATGGCAGGCCCTCGCTCGAAGTCGACGAGAAGAAATGCATCTGCTGTGGCGCCTGTTATCCGCCGTGCCCGCCGATGCAGATCAACGATCCGGAACATTCCAAGTTCGCCATCTGGGTCGGCGGCAAGAACTCGAATGCCCGTTCCAAGCCGATGTTCCACAAGCTGGTGGCCGCGGGCGTCCCGAACAATCCGCCGCGTTGGCCCGAGGTCGCCGCGATCGTGAAGAAAATCCTGCGCGTGTACAAGGAAGACGCGCATGACTGGGAGCGCATGGGCGAATGGGTCGAACGCATCGGCTGGCCGCGCTTCTTCGAGCTGACCGAGTTGCCGTTCACCAAGTATCATCTCGACAACTGGCGCGGCGCGCGCGCCAGCCTGAACGCCTCGGTGCATATCCGCTTCTGACGGGAGCCTTTTGTGGGCGCACAAAAGGCAAGGGAGAAATCCCTCGCCTTTTGCGCTGAGGTGGAGCAGTCCGCAGTTTCTGTCGTGATCGCGAACCCGCGCGCGTGATCAGGCGACGCCAAGGTTCGCCTGTGTCATTGCCGCCGGTCTGCGGGCGCTCCAACGCCGGGCCTTCTGACCGGCGCTCGCGACCGCCGCCGGCGCGCTCGTCGTATTTGCCTCTTTTGACGTGCACGTCTTCGTCGGGATATCCGTCTGTTTATTTCGCTGCCGGAGAGGGGGGTTGATCTGATGAAACTAAAGCATTTCCTCCGACACCAGAGAAACGATAAACGCATGGCCGAGCGCGTCGAGCGCACGAAGACGGCCATGCTGCATATTCAGTCCACGCTGAATCCAGCGGATGCCATACTCATCGGACCGCGCCAATTGTTCACCGAGATTGAGCGATTTAACCATGGCGCGCATGGAGAAATGGTTTTTTTCAACGTTTGCCTGCTGATGTACAAGCCGCAACCCATGTTCGACATGTTGTTGCAAACGGCCATCGATAACCCGCGTGTTACGTCCCTCCTGTTCATGCTCGATGAGAGCGAGAAAAGTCTTTGGGAGAGTGAAATAATGCCGAAAATAGCCGTTTGCCCGGGCCGCGATAAAGTTAAAGAGCCGCGTTGGTGTAAATTGGAGAAGAACATTTCATTCATCCTTGGCGATACCCGCGCGGATGGCGCGGCAGAGGCCCTGCTGAGTTTCTGGGGCGAACCCTTCATGGCTCATGCCACAAAGCAGGATGTCCCCCGATACGTCTTCTGGGTGCAAAAGCATTCGGAATTGCTCGCCAGGCTCATCGAGCTGGAACGTGGTTACAGGCTCCAGGAGTGACATGATTGCCCTCCGTCCACTGTTTCCAGAAGCAGCTCGCGCTGTGGCCTGCGCCAGGATCGACGGCGGGATCCCGCGCCCGAGGCATGGCCTCGATCTGCGCGCCCACGGGAATCGCCATCCGGCGCGCGGGCGCGCATAATCCACGTTCCGGATCAGCTCGTCGCAAAGCGGGGAAACATGGTACTCAAGTCAGGCGCGGCTCCCGAGCGCGTCACGGTATGGCAGTGCCTCGGTTGCGGGAGGATAGAGGGTCCGCAGAACTGCATCGGTATCTGCGAGGACCGCAAGGTGGAACTCGTGTACGCTGACGCGCACGAGGAGGCGCTCGCGCGACTCGATTGCCTTCGCCGCGAGGCCGAGGCGCTCAAGGCGGTCGTTGAGCGGCTCGCGCACACGACACCGCGAGCGGGCGAATGGGAGCGCTCCTATCGGGTACTGCAGGCGCAGGCACGTGCGGCGCTCGCCGGCGGGACAGGAGAGGTCTAGCCTCTAGAAAAAGGGAACTCGACCCCAGTCCGAACAGGCGGGTTTCTCCAGCCATGTAGAGGGGTGAATAGGGCTGCTGGATGCTTTTTAGCCTAGGCGGCTATCGGCAATGGAGAAGCGGGCGATTTCGTACTTTGCATGGGTTCGTCCTTTTATTATTTTACATAATATACATTATACGCATAATAAAATATGCGAAACGCGTGGACCGATCGCCGCCAAAGTGGCTGCTACCCTCTTTTTTTCACTCGTGGGCGATGGGAGCGGCGCCCTGCCCGACGACGGATTGATGATTGAGAACAGCGAACAGCTGCCTCGGTCCCTGCGGCAGGCCGTTGTCAAGATAGAGCGCCTCCACGACGAAATCCCGTGGTGGGTTTAGATGTTCCCCGCGGACGAGAGTATCGAACGACCTGCCGCCGAGCAGGCGCAGTGCCCAGGTGAGATACAGCCGGTCCAATACACCGGCCGTGAGCAAGGCGGTCAACGCCAGCGGCCCCGCGACGGAATAGACATAACGATGACCGCGCGCGGCCATGGCTTTGCATAGCTCACGACCATCGAGATCCGGTCCGGCGCCGCAGTGCAGCACCTCGTAGCCCAGCGCCCTGACTGCCGCGAGCTTGGCGGCGGAAACATTCGTCCACGTCAGAACCAGGATGGGTGTCGACTGATGCGGGAGCTGCTTGAGCGGCGGCAGATCGAGTTGGGCGCTGAGCACGGCGAGTTGCGGCTGTTCGGTCAGACCCTGCTCTTTCCTCCAGTTACGCAGGTCCGTGCTCTCATTCCCGCCCAAGCTCACCATATCGGGCTGGCGCCGCCCGGCCATGCCACGCAGGTGACGCGAGGTCGTCACTACCACATCGGCCTGAGCTATGAGCTCGCGGTAAAGCCTCAGATCGTGCGGGTTGGCGGTTGCCGGCGGGACGCGGCGTCGACCGGACACGGGGTCAGAGAGGGAAATGCGCCCGTCCAGACTGGTAATGAAATTGCTGTAGACAAAGACCTTGTCCATGCCCCCCATCGCCGTCCGCAGGTTGCTGCGCAAGAACAAACCTTTGAGTGGTTCCGTGTGGCACGGCGCCGGGAATAACCGCAGGACTTGACCCTCTGTTTGCTCCATGAGGCGAGATCTTTCAGATAATTTATAACAACACGCAGTTAACGCTGTTAATGCTGCTGCAGGTTTCAATACTCTCAGCTGTTCAGAGTGAAACGCACTCAACTCAATTCAATCATCCTTGGCCTTATGAAAATAGCCGGGGACTCCCGCGATTCAGGACCTCGTTTTTTTATCATATAGAACATGAACTAAATACGGAATTCATTTGATTATAAAGAAATAAGTTTTGGTGCAACGAGCGCGACAGGAAAATGTGCCAGAAGAGTGCTGACCACAAAATACTGCTTCCCCTCCCGCTCTTCCGTCAGGACCGGCTCTCCGGTCAATACATTGATGTAGTCACAGCTTTTGGGAATTGGCAGCTCGATACGGGTATCACCCCACACGGCCGGACCGAAGGGTAAGGGGTCTGCGGCTGTTGCCAGTCGAGAAAACCACCGTGGGGCAATCGTGATAATGGATTGGTCGCGATAGACCCGGGCAAAGGCGCAGAGATGCTCGGACCTCAGCCCCTCGGTATTCAGGGGGACATAATCTCCCTCGGCGAACCAGGCGGGGTTGGCGCGACGCAGCGACAACGCCCGCCATGTCAGATAAAGCTTGGCCCGCCCGTCCTCGAGTGTGCTCAGCAATTCACGCACTCGCGTTGCGCGCGCCCGGTCCTCGAGCCGGTCCAGCGCCAGCAGCTCATCCAAGATCCGGTGCCGCGCGGAATAATCCACGGGCCGGCGATTGTCCGGGTCGACCAGACTCAGATCAAAAAGCTCGGTACCCTGATAAATATCCGGCACGCCGGGCGACGTGAGCTTGAGCAGGGCCTGACTCAGGCCATTGAGGTAACCCAGCGGGGCGATGCGGCGCTGGAATACCAGAAAATCATCAAGAAACAGATTGCGTTCGGTGGAACCGAGCAGCTCGCGAACGAACGCGATGATGCCCTCCTCGTATTCCATGTTTTGATTGATCCAGCTGGTGTGGACCTTGGCCTCGCGGATGGCCTTGAGCAGATATGCCTCTACACGCTCGCGCAGCATCGCCAATCGCTCGTCATCGACGTCGCCCGTCGGCCAGATACCCAGCAAGGCCTGGTAGAACAGGTATTCGTCGTTCTGGCTGGGTGACCAGCCCTCGGCGAGCTGACGTTTCTTGCTGCGATTGATGCGGCTCCAGCGCGCCAGATGCGCGCGCCAGTCGCCCGCCAACTCGGACAGCACATTGATTCGGGCGCGCACGTCTTCACTGCGCTTGGTGTCATGTGATGAGGTGCACAGCATGGCGCGCGGCCAGTTCCGCAGACGTTCCAGGTTGGCGTGATGAAACGCCGCCGGGGACACGGCAAAGCGACGCAGGTCCGCACCCACCTCGTTCAGCGACACGAGGCGGTTGTAACGGTAGAACAGCGTGTCCTCCAGCCCCTTGGCCATCACCGGACCCGTGAATTGCTGGAAGCGCATGGCAAATTCCATCACCATCCTTTTGTGTGTTTCGTCACGCCCTTCCAGGTCTTCGAGCAGCAGGATGCGACGGATAAAATCGAAAATGCTCACGTCAGCGGCCGTGCTGCGGCGTTTGGCCGCCGCGATGGCCCAGTCGACGTAGCGCCGGTCATCTTCCGTGACGCTGGCACCCGTCACGTAGGTGCGATACACCGGAAAACACGCGACAACCTCGAACAGGGCGGCACGCTGCGCGGTTTGGGTGAAATCACGCGTGTGCCGGTCGGACTCGGAGATGCGGTCGAGATAATTGGCCAGTACGTACAGCTCGCTCGAGAGCGCGGTGCGCATCACGAGCCGCTTGCAGTCGTATAGCTGGTCGTCTATCCCCGGCTGGTTTCCGGCGAAACGCCGGTAGATCCGGTCCATCTCGCGTTCGGCAGGGCCGTAGATGAACAGCCCGTTTACCAGATTGGTGAAGTCATAACCGGTCGTGCCATGCACCCGCCAGTTTTCCGGCAGGCGCTCCTGGCTTGCCAGGACCTTCTCCACCACCACGTACAAGGCCGGCTTGGTGGAATCCGCGAACGCCTCTGCGCCGGGAGTCCCGCTGATGCGGCGCTCCAAACGAGCATAATATTGCACTGGATCGTACAGGCCGTCCGGATGATCGATACGCAGGCCATCCACTTGCCCGCGGCCGATCAACTCGAATACCAGACGATGCGTGGCGTCAAACACCTCCGGGTTTTCCGTGCACAGACCGGCGAGATCATTGATGTCGAAAAACCGCCGGTAATTGATTTCATCGCTCGCGACACGCCAGTAGGCCAGCCGGAAGGCCTGCGCTTCGAGCAGTTCATGCAGCAGGTCGAAACGCGATATATCCTCACCCGCCCCATTGAAGATCGCGACGCTTTCCTCGATGAACTGGAGTAATTCCGGACGCTCGCGCACGATCTGACCCAGGCGATGCTTGTGGACCTCCTTGTCGCGGCGACGTTCCTTGATCCGTTCTTCCCTGGTTTCCGAGCGTGCCGGCAGGTTGCGTAACGCCGTGATCAAGCTCCCGAAGTCCGAGAGTAACGGGTGTTCCGCCCCGAGTTTCTGCTCCAGGCGTGCCTGATTGAGCTGCAGGATTTGCGGATAAGTGCGCGGGTCTATGGGGAAACGATGGGCATAGTAACGCACGGCAAATGTGCCCTGCTCCGCCTCGAACACAAGCCGGATCTCGCCGCGTTCGAGCAATTTGCCGTAATGATCGCCCAGCACCGGCGATAGCACCTTGCCGCGCAAATCCTCCTTCGGAGGGTTCCAATCGATGTCGAAATAACCGGCATAGGCCGAGGCCTGACCATTTTCCAGCACGTCCATCCACCAATGATTGTCATCCCCGCCCACGCCCATGTGGTTCGGGACGATGTCCAGTATTTGCCCCATGTCATGCTCGTGCAATGTCTGGACGAAGCGTTCGTAATCCTCATTGCTGCCGATCTCCGGATTCAATGCATGGTGATCGACAATATCGTAACCATGACGACTGCCGGCCCGGGCCCGCAAATAAGGCGAGACATAGCAATGGCTGATGCCGAGTTGCTTCAGATAGGGAACAATGGCCGCGGCCTGGGCGAACGTAAAGCCGCTATGGAATTGCAGCCGGTAGGTAGCAGTGAGCAAGCGCTCCACTGGCTTAGCCTCCGGCGATGTACTCATCGGCGTGTTTCCGTCAGTTCTTCCAGAAACCACAATGCCGACCATCCCGGCAGTACGCCATCAAAACCGCCAGGCATGGGGACCGGCGTGGCGTATAACAAGCGTCCGGGGGGTGTTGGTACACCGCTGACCGGCGTATCACTCATATTGGTGAGAATTGTAAGAGATGCACCGTCATCCAGCCGCCAACAGGCATGCAACGCGCGTTCGCCAAGGAGATCAAAGCCTGAGCCGCCGGCGGCCAGCTGGCGCAGACGCGGGACAATTTCACGTGCCCGCAGGTAGAGCAGTTCTTGATGAAAGCGCCGCCAGGCCGTGGCAGACTCCGTCCGTGCCCCATCGAGATTCAAGCACGTTCGTTGAAAGGTTTTTATGTCGTTGGGGTCGGGAATGCGGGATTGTGCGGCTTCATCGCTGAATTCGGGGAAACGGGCAAACTCCTGGCGGCGTCCCTGTGTCACCGCCGCCGCCAGTTCCGGACCGAAATCACAAAAGAAAAGAAACGGCTGCGACGCGCCCCACTCCTGCCCCATGAACAGCAGCGGCGGCGATGGCGCCAGCAGCAGAATTGCCGTAGCGGCGCGCACCGCCGTTTCGGGGGCGAGGTCCGTGAGGCGCTCGCCCATGGCGCGATTGCCGATCTGGTCATGATTCTGCAGAAATGAAACGAAGGCGGTTGCCGGCAGGTGCCGTGAAATCTCGCCGCGTGGGGCGCCATGTCGATAGCGTGACGGATCCCCCTGATAAGCAAACCCTTCGGTCAGGCAACGGCCCAGGCGACGCAGGGGCGCATCCGCGTAATCCTCGTAATAACCGCCGGCTTCCTTCGTCGTCAGCACGTGCAACACATGGTGAATGTCATCGTTCCATTGCGCGACATACGCGCGCGGGCGCAGCGCGAAATCACGCTCCAGATAATGCGCGGCGTTGTGGTCATTTTCGAGCACCAGATGCACCGGGCGCGATGCCCCCGGCCCGATGGCCACGGCATGGGCAATGTCCTGCAGGATATCGGGTCGCGAATCGTCCACGATGGCATGTACGGCATCGAAACGAAGACCGTCGAAATGATACTCCTCCAGCCAATACAAGGCGTTATGGATAAAAAAATCCCGGACATGGTGACTGTCCGGTCCGTCATAATTGATCGCGTCTCCCCATGGGGTGTGATGGCGGCCGGTAAAAAACGATGGTGCATATAAATGCAGATAGTTGCCTTCGGGACCGAAGTGGTTGTAGACCACGTCGAGAAATACCATCAGCCCGCGCGCATGCGCGCCTTGCACCAGGTTCTTGAGTTCATCCGGTGTGCCGTAACAGCTGTCCGGCGCAAACGGCAACACGCCATCGTAGCCCCAGTTACGCCGGCCGGGAAAATCCGACAATGGCATCAATTCAATGGCCGTGATGCCCAGCTCAACCAGCTCATCGAGTTGCTGTATCACTCCGGCATAGTTACCGGATTTTGTGAATGACCCCACGTGCAGCTCGTAGATTACGGCCTCCTCCCAGGGACGTCCGCGCCATTCACTGTCGGTCCACTCCCAGGCGCCGGAATCAATCACCTGGCTGGGCCCGTGCACATCCTGCGGCTGGAAACGCGACGCCGGATCCGGCACGCGCTGATCGCCATTGATGCGGTATCGATACAGCGTACCCGGCCTGGCGCGATTCGTGGTCAGACTGAACCAGCCGTCCTTTTCCGGCTGCATGGGGAGAATCGATCCCTTAGATCCATCTTCGAGACACAAATCGATATGTCGTGCCGCCGGTGCCCACAAGCGGAAACGACAGCCGCCGTCTTGTTGCCGCTCGACACCAAATGGCATGCGATGGTGTCGATTCAAACAGGTTCCTTTTGGGTGATATGGCGGCGTCGCTGTTCCAGTGAAGCGAGCAGCTTGTCAAACGGTTCGATGAATTTCTTAACGCCTTCCTCCTCCAGTTGCTGCGCCACGGTTTCCAGATCGATACCCAACCCGGCGAGGCTTGCCGGCACATCGGAAGCCTGCGCCAGTTCCTGCTCCAGGCGCAGCGCCGGATCGCCATGCTTGCGGTATGCGTTCAGGGTCTCGGGTGGCAGGGTATTGACCGTGTCGGTTCCAATCAGCGCCTCGACGTATTTGACGTCGGTGTAGGCCGGATCCTTGGTGCCGGTGCTCGCCCATAACAGGCGCTGGGGTTGCGCGCCGCGATCGGACAGCCGCCGCCAACGATCAGATTCAATCGTCTCTTTGTAGATTTGATAAGCCAGGCGCGCATAGGAGATGGCCGCCTCACCTCGCAAGCGGGTGGCCGGTTTTCCTCCGGCCGACCCAGCCAGTGTATCGAGGCGCTTGTCCACCAGCACATCAATGCGGCTCAGGAAAAAACTCGCTACCGAGGCCACGGAGGCCAGCGACAACCCGGCTTTCACACGATCTTCCAGTCCGTTCAGCCAGGCTTCCAGCACTTCACGATAGCGGCCAAGACCGAAGAGCAGCGTCACGTTCACGTTGATGCCTTTCGCGATGAGCTGGCGGACAGCGGGGAGTCCCCGCCGGGTTCCCGGCACCTTGATCATGATATTGGGACGGTGCAGTTTTTCCCATAGACGAATGGCCTGCTTCACAGTTTTGTCTGTCTCATAGGCCAGATGCGGCGATACCTCGATGCTCACGTATCCATCGCGACCCTGGGTGCGCTCATATACCGGCAGGAACAGGTCGGCGGCATGACCGATATCATCGAGCACGATGGTTTCGTACATTTCCGTGGCATTCGCGGCGTTGCGCGCGAGCCGGGCAATATCCGCGTCATAATCCTCGTGACCGCTAATGGCCTTTTCGAAAATGCTCGGATTGGATGTGATCCCGCCCAGACCATCGTTTTTGATCAGGTGCCCCAGCTCACCGCTGTTGAACATGCCACGCTCGATGTAATCGAGCCAGATGCTCTGCCCCAACGAACGCAATACGAGCAAGGGATTACGCGACATACGACCTCCTTTCCATGAGGATTGACAACGGCGGTAACCGTATCAGAAGATTTTCCTGTTCATGGCATGCTGTGCCAGCAGAAAAGTGGCGGCGTTCCAGGACTGACCCGCCATACCCGATGGTTTGCCGGTCTTGCCGTGGAACCACTCGTTAAATTGCCAGTCATTCATTTGATTGACCGCCGCCAGGCGCGCAAGTTGATCGGTGGCACGCCGCGACTTTCCCATCTGTGCCAGCAAGATAACCCAGAATCCGCCGACGAAGGGCCAGATCCCGCCATTGTGGTAGCGGTGCTCGAAATTCTGCCTGTGGCGCGCCATGTACGCGCGCCACAGGGAATCGGTGCGGCGGATCGGTATGCAGGTCACGCGCACCGGATGACGCGCGGCGATCGCCGCCTTGTCCAGCGCGCGCAGGATGCGGCGCGCCTGTTTCTTGTCCGCCAGTCCGAAAAGAATGGCGAGCAGATTTCCAAAAACATCCCCCTCCTCGCCCCAGAACGAAAAGTTCACGAAGCTCAGGTACAGGTCGCGGTGCTTCGCCCGGCTGCGTGCATAGTGGGTCAGCAGTTGCAGGCGGCGGTATCCCGGCACGTCGCGCGAAAACGGGTGGAACAGATGATTGAAATGGTAACGCGTCTGTTTCGCCCGCGCCAATCCGTACTGTTGCTTGACGTAATACCACAGGGCATTGGTGTAAAGCACGAATCCGGAGCGCGGCATGATGTCCGCCCAGTCGCTGGCCTCGTTCTGCTGCAACAGATGCAGCCGTGGATGTTCCTGGCATTGCAGCCAGGTGACGGCGCGCCGCACGTGCGGCTTCAGCTTCTTTTCCAGCGCCGTGTCCGGGGCATGCCTGGCGATGAAATTCAGCGCCACCAGCCACCACAGGGTGGCGTCGATGCAGCCCACGTACCAGAAATCCGGCTCGTGCCGTTTGATGTCGACATACTTGGGGATCTGGCCGTTTTCGGCCTGATGCCGTGCCAACATCAGCAGGCTGTCCTTGGCGCCTTGTACCAACTTGGCGTCACCGCTCAAGACCATGGCCAGTGTACAAATGGCGGCATCTCTCCCGAAGATGCAGTCATAGCGCCGACTCTCCGCCTTTTTAGTTCGCGTCGCCGCCAGAATTCCATCGGGTGTCAGATTACGATGAAGCAACCGCAAGGCTTCCAGATGACATCTCTCAATCACTTCTGACATGGCTGGAATCTATTTATTGCGTCGCAACGCGATGTAGCCATGCAGCAGCCAGTTCAGGGCCATGCCGATTACAAGCATGACGACGATCAACAAGGCGCGTGACATGGCCACCGTCCAGAACAGAAAGCGGATTTCAACCACGGCGGTATTCTGCAAAACGAAAACGGTAACCAGGACGGTCAGCACCAGTGTCAGGATAAGTCTGAATGACATTAAATGCCTCCCGATGAGGGGTTTTGCGTTTTGCTTCCGATCTCGCGCAGCAACGCCAGCGATCGTCCCTGCAGCGGATAGGCCTGCGGGCCGGCGTAGGTACCGTCGCTGCCCAGGCCGGCGTCTCGACTCGTGTCGAGTTCCATCTTCCAGCTTCTCTCCGGATGATAGGCCGGCAAGGTGAACGCGATCTCGTCGTGATGCGCGTTGAACAGCAGCAGAAAGTTGACGTCCCTCACGGGTTGACCGCGGTCGTCCTGCTCATCGAGTCCTTCGCCGGCGAGAAACATGCCGAGGCAACGCGCGAACGACTGCTGCCATTCCTTGTCGGTCATTTCCGTGCCGTCGGGCTTGAGCCAGGTTATGTCCTTGATGCCTTCACCCCGGATATGGCGGCCCTGAAAAAACGAACGACGGCGAAACACCGGGTGGAGCTGCTGAATCCGGATAACACGCGACACGAATTCGATCAGCTGGTGGTCTTCCATGGTCAGGCTCCAGTCGTTCCAGGTGAGCTCGCTGTCCTGGCAGTAGGCGTTGTTATTGCCCTGCTGCGTGCGTCCCATTTCATCGCCGGCGAGCAACATGGGCACGCCCTGGGAGAGAATCAACGTCGCCAGAAAGTTGCGTTTCTGTTGAGCGCGCAGGACCCTGACGACCGGATCGTCGGTCGGCCCCTCCACGCCGCAGTTCCAGGATAGATTGTGATCGCTCCCGTCGTGGTTGTCTTCGCCGTTGGCCTCGTTGTGCTTGTCGTTGTAGCTCACGATATCTTGCAGGGTGAACCCGTCGTGCGCCGTGACGAAGTTGATCGAGGCGTGGGGACGACGGCCGCTGTGCCCGTACAGATCGCTCGAGCCGGTCAGCCGGTAGGCCAGCTCGCCGATGAGTCCGCCCTCTCCTTTCCAGTAGGCGCGCACCACGTCGCGGTACTTGCCGTTCCATTCGGTCCAACCGACTGGAAAATTTCCCACCTGGTAACCGCCCTCGCCGAGATCCCACGGCTCGGCGATCAACTTGACCTGCGACAAGACCGGGTCCTGATGAATGATGTCGAAGAACGCGGACAACCGGTTCACTTCGTGCAGCTCACGTGCCAGCGCGGAGGCGAGATCGAAACGGAATCCATCCACGTGCATCTCCAGCACCCAGTAGCGCAGGCTGTCCATGATGAGCTGCAGCACGCGCGGGTGCTGCATGTTGAGCGTGTTGCCGCATCCGGTGAAGTCGGTGTAATAACGCGGATCCTCCGTGCTCAGGCGGTAATAGGCCTCGTTGTCGATGCCGCGGAAGGAAAGCGTGGGCCCCATCTGGTTGCCCTCGGCGGTGTGGTTGTACACCACGTCGAGGATCACCTCGATGCCGTTCGAGTGCAGGGTCTTGACCATGGTCTTGAATTCGCGCACGAGACCGGTCGCCGAGTAACGCATGTCCGGCGCGAAGAAACCGATCGAGTTATAGCCCCAGTAATTGCGCAGTCCTTTTTCGACGAGATGACGCTCGTCGACGAAGGTATGTACCGGCATGAGCTCGACCGCGTTGATGCCGAGACGTTTGAAATGCCGTATCACCGGTTCCGTTCCCAGGCCCGCGTACGTGCCACGCAGGGGCGGCGGCACCTGCGGATGGCGGCTGGTGAAGCCCTTGACGTGCAGTTCGTAAATGACGGTGTCGTGCCACGGCGTGCGCGGCCGCCGGTCATCGCCCCAGGTGAACGCCGGGTCGATTACTTTGCACTTCGGCACTCCCGGCGCGTTATTGCTGCGGTCGAACGACAAATCCTCCAGCCGGTGGCCGACACGGTAACCGAAGTCCGCGTTGCTCCACTTGACCTGGCCTACGATCGCCTTGGCATAGGGGTCGAGCAACAGCTTGTTGTGATTGAAGCGTTTCCCCTTTTTGGGCTCGTAAGGACCGTAAACACGATACCCGTACAGCAGGCCGGGACGCGCGTCGGGCAGATAACAGTGCCACACATGGTCAGTCTGCCAGGACAGGGAAATGCGCGCGGTTTCGCGGTTCCCGCGCGACTCGAACAGGCACAACTCCACTTTCTCGGCATGTTCGGAGAACAGCGCGAAATTCACTCCTTCGCCATCCCAAGTC
>Ga0105094_10000282_pt1 | contig 24397 bp, 25 predicted proteins | sample PPLLak1March2015_2_FD_87023 | JGI IMG/M metagenome (GOLD analysis project Ga0105094, IMG submission 87023) | Freshwater sediment microbial communities from Prairie Pothole Lake near Jamestown, North Dakota, USA - PPLs Lake P8 Core (3) Depth... | ecosystem: Environmental > Aquatic > Freshwater >...
CTGCCATATAAAACCAGCCCGATACCAGGGGGTATCATCGTCGTGATTAATGCGCTGCAACCAATGACGGCTGCCGAGAATCCTCCGGAATATCCTTTCTCTATCATGCCCGGCCCCAACACGCGCGAGAGCATGGCGGCGTCACCAATCGCCGAACTCGTAATCCCGCCCAGCGATGCAGCGATCACCATGTTGCTCTGTGCCATCCCGGCACGCATATGTCCAGTCAGAACTGACGCCAGTTTCATTACCCGTTCGGTAATACCGGTCTCGTTGAGTAAGTTGCCGGCTAAAATGAACAATGGAATTGCAAGCAGAAGAAAGTTTTGTGTTTGGGAAAGCACTTGTTGAACAGGCATTGTCAATGGCAACGTTGGATGCAGTAGAAAGAAGGCAACTCCGGAAATACCAAAGGCAAAAGGGACTGGCATTCCCATCAACATAAAGAGGAGAAACAGAATCGCTACTAACGTCATTTCATAGCCTCCCAGCTGTCAGCAGGAATGAGACTCTATTCAGATGATTTCACCACTAACACCTTCACGCTTCTCGATCGATTCACCCGTTGATATCGCTCGCACGAAAGTCTTGATTTTCAAAATCGCGGTGATCAACATCAGAGCACAACCAAACGGCACACTCAGCGTAACCCATGTATAACTAAAGCCCGGGATCCCCTGAAAGCTTCTCAACCGGGTCGTGTAAGAAAGCCATAAGCCATATCCGATCATGCCCAATAAGAAAATAATAATGATCATATAATTAATCGCTTTGAGATAGAGTTGCGCTTTCTGCGGGAGTTTACCCGTGATCACTTCAATGCAGAATAGTCTATCCAATCGCATCGCGGCATCGGCGCCTAAAAAAACCGTCCAGGCAAAAAGAAATGTTGCCGCATCCATCGCCCAGTTCAAGGGATAATATAAGAATCGCCCTACCGCCGCAGCAAATACCAATAATGAAAGAATCCCCAATGCACATTGGGCGATGCGTATCTCTTTCTTACAGATAAACTCGTAAATTTTTTTCATGCGCCAACACCTCCACACTTTACTTTTAAGAAATAATTTTCTGCCGCTTAGAATTCGGGTCTTTACACCCAAAGGAATAATCCGGTGCACAGGGGGAACTTGTGTTCATGGTTCATGATTCACGGTCCATTGTTCATCTTTTTTCAATCCGTCCATTCGGGTCCCACCATTCACGTCGAGAATTTCTCCGGTGATAAACGACGCCTCATCAGCAAACCCGTATCAGAATCCACAGTGTATGAACCGGTCCTTCAGCCGAAGGACCGGTTCATACACCCTTCCTACTTCTTTCCAATTTCACTAAAGATCTTTTTCTTTACGTCAGCAATTTTCAAAACCTCATAAGCTTTCTCTCCAGCTTTTTTGAAAGCGGGTATATCCACATTATCCACCACGATCATCCCTCTCTTCGTTGTCAGGTCCGCCTTCACTTCTTTCTCAAGCTTATCCATGATGAGCTTGGAGGTTTCGATCCCGGCTTTATCACATTCCTCAACAAGAATTTTTTGGTAGTCAGGAGGCAAAGCATTAAACCACTTTGAGCTAATAACCTCGTAATTAACAAGCATGATATGGTGTGTCTCGCTCACGTACTTGAGAACCTCATAGAAACGTCCAGCAGGAATGTTGTTATAGACCAGCTCAACTCCGTCCATCGCCTTTTGCTGAAGGGCCGGATACATCTCTCCAAACGCCATAGCCACAGGAGTTGCGCCGAGAGCGCGCACGGACTCCTGCCATATGGGCGCAGGGGGTGTCCGGATGCGAAGACCCTTTAAGTCTTCGGGGTTCCGGATCGGCTTATTCGTAAAGAAATGCCTGTACCCCTGGACCCAGCTAAAAGATAGAACTTTAAAGCCATGTTTGTTGGCGAGCTCGTCATGAAAAGCTTTTATGGTCGGCGCCTTCGTGAGTTTTTCCACTTCCGCAAGATTCTCCGCAAAATAGGGGCCATTCAAGCAGGCTATTCCTGGGACATACATGCCCATACGGGCCGAGTCGGTATTTTGCCCGATATTTGCACCCGCTCTAATCTGCTCAAGGATGTCCTCTTCAACACCTAGCTGGGCACTGGGAAAGACCTCAATTTTAAGACCACCTTTTGTTTTTTCCTCAACCGCCTTTGCCCAATTCAGAAATCCCTGGTGATAAGGTTCTTTTTGGCCCAACACGTGGTTGAATTTTAAGACGTACTTGGGCTGTCCAAATGCCGGCGTCCCAGAAAAAGCGATTGCCACGAACAAAACCATAAACACAGCTGTCATCATAGAAAATCTTTTCATATAAAACCTCCTTTTCATCCTTCTTTTTTCTCTTAGTTCGAAATTCGAATCTCACCTAAATTTCGAAAGAGCGGAACGCAGATCTGCGCTCCCTACGGACTCCGCCATGCACCACGCCATGAACCACGTTGGGTTCATGATTGGTCCTGAACTTCACATAGTTCAGGATGGGGTGCATGGCAGCCCTGCACCTTACATGGTTCAGGGCGAACTCTTAATTAAACCCCACCTCCTTTCTTGCCAACCTTTTCGATCGTTTGAAAAAGATTACTTGGGTTTGTTCCTGCTGAATCCCAACCTCTCAGAAATCCTAAACGCTGTTTCCATCACCTCCTTCTTCAATGTCTCCTGAACCACCTTCTTCGTGATCCGGAAAGCTGGTCCAGAAATACTGATTGCGGCCACGGCTCTGCCCGTCTCGTTGTAAATAGGAGCGGCCACACATCGGATTCCTCTCTCATTTTCCTCATCGTCGACAGCGTACCCCTGAGCTCGTACCGTCTTTAGATGTTCTTTCAATTTGGCGCGTTCGGTAATGGTATTCTCGGTTCTCTTCGGGAGGCCCTTCTGTTCGATAAGATTGTTCAATTCCTCTTCGGATAAATGGGACAAAAGAACCTTCCCTACGGCAGAGCTGTGAGCAGGATTTCGGAGGCCCACCCTCGACGCCATCCTTAGACCGCTAGGATTATGATCGAGCTCAACCTTGTCGATATAGACGATTTCACCTCGATCAAGGAAAACCATGTGAACCGTCTCCTTGGTTCTCTCTGCGAGGTCTCTTAAGAACGGCTCCGCTTCTTTTCGGAGGTCAAGTTGGCTCAGAAGAAGATTACCCAGTTCCACCAATTTGAAACCTAAAAAATAGTTTCTCGTCTTCGCATCCTGACGGGCATATCCGAAATAGGCGAGAGAAGAGACAAGCCGATGGGTTGTTCCTTTAGGAAGTCTGATTTTTTCAGACAAGTCACGAATGCTAATCCCCTGAGGACTTTGACCCAGGATATCGAGGATCAAAGAGGTTCTTTCAATCGTCTGGACGAGATTGTTGGGTTTCTGGTTCCCGGAGGAGGTCATGTTACTATTTCGTATTACGAAACACTGTTTCAGTATTTTATACTTCTCAGGAATTCTGTCAAGCTTTTTGGGAGGGGGTTTTAGGCGGAGGATCAATATCGAGGGTATTGTGGAACTCAAACGGTGGAAACCCCTCGCCTTCAAGGCGAGGGTAGTTTAGTTACCCCAAATCTTCATGGTCCCGCAAAATAGACAACTTTCCATTCTCGTATTTCCCATATCGTTCGCTGGCAATTCTTAAGGCTTCGACATTCTCTCTTTTTGCATCGCGAGGGACAACGCAGCCTGACCCGAGGATATACCCACCCTTTTCCCCTGCTTGAATCATACATTTTCTTGCCTCTTGAATGATCTCTTCCGGAGCATTGTTAATAAAGGAGAGCGTGTCCACTCCGCCCATGAGTGAGATCGCTTGGCCTACTCGCTTTCTAACTTCGGCAGGCGTGGAGCCACCGAGTGGGTCCAGCGGACCAATGCAATCGAGCCCGGTTTCTACAAGATCCTCTGCAATCGGCAAGATGTTTCCACAGATATGGCAATAAATCTTGACCTCTGGGTGGTATCGATGAAGCTCGATGCAGACCTCTTTCATATGAGGAAAGACAAAAGTTCGCCAGTGTTTAGGGGAGATCACCGAAATGTTACCCACGGAATCATTCAATCGGAGAATTTTTATTCCGAGGTCAATGTTAAACTTTCCTTTCTCGACCGCAATCGCAACTCCTTTTTCCATCACGCTATGGACGAGCTTCGGTTGGTCGATGAGATCTATCAGCGCATTCTGCATGCCACGTAAACTCACATGGAATGCAAGTGTTGCTGAACCACAGTCTCCAAGGATCGCCAGCCTTTTACCCACCAATTTCATAATTTCCCTCTGCCGATTTCCGCAGCCTATCTGCTCATAAAATTTCTTATTAGGGATGGTGATGCGTGCGGCATCCTTTGAATTTCTGACAAAAGGTTCTTTCGATGACCAATACTGGTGATGAGCCATCATGCAGGGATCTTCGAGATGGAAGTCTTTTGGATCGTAAAGATGGGTCATCAATCCCCCTAACATATCCACTTCTCCGAGGGGCCTCTCTTTGTTATCTATTTCGATCACTTTTCCATCTTTTTCGATGACACGCCGCTCTGGAAAATGGAACTGACGTACTCCGTCTACCCGACAGACAAGTCCCGCATCTACAACCACTCGCAATGCGGTGAGCGGATCTGCGATTACCTGGATGAAGCTCGTCCCCGTGATGCGAGCACCGAGGTCAACCCATATCTTAGGTATGACTGGTACTCGGTCAGGGGCTTTACATGAGAGGGCAGTATATATTCTTTCTTCTGGTTTCATCTCCAATGAAGAAAACGCGGGATGGGACACTGCTGGAGTTTGCTTGGGTCATCAAGGCAGTTGAGCTTCACTATCTCCAGAGGTTTGGCAGAAACATCACCAGGCCTTCCCAATAGGTTATGAGAAACAAAACAGATATCAAAACCGTGATATAGGGAAGAGCCTCTCGTACGATCTCTTCAATAGGAACTTTTGTTAATCCATTCAGCAAGAACAGCAGCATCCCGAAGGGCGGGGTAAGAAGCCCTATCATGAGGTTCAAGACGACGACCACTCCAAAATGAACGAGATCAATTCCCACAGATTTTACGATTGGAAGAACAATCGGCAAAAATATCAGCATGATCGCATTGACATCCATCACCATTCCAAGGAGAAGAAAAAAGATGTTCATGATAAGCAGGATGAGATACTTGCTCGTTGTCAATGATAACATGATCTCTGCGAGACGCTGAGGGACCTGTTCCCTTGCGATAATCCAGCTGAAGATCGCAGAGGTAGAAATAATAAATGTAATAAATCCGCAACTGATCACAATTCTGCTGAAGATCTGAAAGACGTCACGAAGACCCAATTCCCTATAAACGACGGTCCCCAGAAAAAGGGCATAGAGGGCTGCAATCGCAGCGGCTTCGGTAGGCGTAAATATTCCGGTGTAAATTCCTCCTAAGAGAATGACGACTGTCAGAATGGCGAGGAATGCCCCCCTGAAGGCGTCAAGAAATTCTTTAAGCGTTGCCCTTCTGTCCTTGTAGAATCCTCTCTTTCTGGCTATAAGGGAAGTGATCACCATCATGGCCAGCCCCATCATAATCCCGGGAATGATGCCACCGAGGAACAATTTCCCAACGCTCGCTTCTGCAATGACGGCATAGATGACCATCGGAATACTGGGGGGGATAATGGGGCCGATCGTGCTGGATGCGGCTGAGACGGCTGTGGCATACGATTTCGAATACCCCTGTGAGACCATCGCTTCAATTTCCATTAAACCTGCGCCCGATGCGTCGGCGATGGCAGATCCCGACATCCCAGCAAAGATCATGCTATCAACGATATTGACATGTGCTAACCCTCCTGGAAAGTGGCCTACAATCGTGGAGGCGAATCTGAAAATCCGCTTGGTAACCCCTGTGGAATTCATGATCTGGGCAGCTAAAATGAAAAGGGGACGGCAAGCAATAAAAAACTATCAGGTCCCATGACCATTTTTTGGATGACAATCCTGGGATCAATCCCGGCAAGCAAAAGGTAGACAAGGGAGGATATCATGAGGCTGAATACGACAGGCATCCCAAGGCTGAAAAGTATGCACAGGGTCAATATCAACACGAAGAGCAACATTCTTATCTTTCCTGTTCCATAATCGAAAGGTTAAGTTCCACTTCTCTCTTCCATTCTCATCGCTGGGAAAAGGGCAATAAAAGTGTGAATCGTCATGAGGGCGATGCTGAGGGGAGCAGAAAAGAACAAAAATCCCCAAGAAATTCCTAAGGTCGGAGCCGATACTCCCTTGATGAACCAGAAAAAACTCCAACTTATTGGTAAAAGATAGATTAAGGAAATCAGGATAATTGAATTGAGGACTAAAGAAATATATCTCTGGAGATACGCAGGAAAACGTTTAACCAACACCTCCATCACGACATGTTCTTTTCTTCTCACTGCAAAGGCAGCTCCAAGAAGAACGGTCCATATGAAACTGTACCGGGAGGCTTCTTCTGTCCAGGTCAGCGGAGACTGAAGCACATACCTGAAGAAGATCTGAATGAGGACAGAGACAAACATCACCAAGAGAAAGAGAACCCCGAGCCCCTGTTCGATCACATCGAAGATTCTCTCAAGGATCTTCATCCACCACCTCATCATCTTAATGATTAGGAGAAGGTCTACGGAGGCTTTGGAAAAATCTTCAGGGGCAGAGGTCGACTCTGCCCCTGAAGATGGGTTACTCACGTTGTCTTATCTAACGGCTTGAATTTTTTCGATCATGCCTTCTTCCCAGAGGTTCTTAAACCGTTCTGGCACCTGCCTGGCCCTGGCTCTGAAAAGCTCCAGATTCGGCCTGATAACGCTCATCCCTCCTTTCTGAAATTCCTCAACCAGGCTTGCCTCCCCATCCAGGATCAGTTTGTCGTTGAGCTTTCCGCCTTCCCGGAAAGCATCGATGACGATTTTCTGAACTTCAGGCTTCAGGCCCTTCCAGATTCTCTCATTGATCTGCGGAATAATGGAATCGACCATGTGGCTTGTTAAGACGAGGTATTTGCAAACTTCGTAGAATTTGGAGGACTTGATCGTGGTCAAGGGATTTTCCTGACCATCGATGACCCCTGTCTTCAGAGCCATGTAAACCTCACCGAACCCCATCGGTGTTGGATTGGCTCCAAGGACACGGACAGCCTCAATATAGGTGGGAGCGCCGGGGGCTCTCAATTTAATTCCCTTGAATTCTTCCGGTGTGGAGGCTGACTTGTCCCTCAACGTCGTCTGTCTTGTACCAAGATACCAGACATCGAGGACCCTAACTCCTATTTTAGTCGGCAGTTCTTTGAACAAATCCTCACCAATAGGGCCTCTCAGAACCTTGTACATGTGGTCAAGGTCTCTAAAGAGGTAGGCGGCACTCAAAATCCCCACCTTGGGGGAATATTGAGCCAACCACGCGGGATTTGACATCCACATCTCCTGGGTCCCCTGAATGGTGCCTAACATCTGCTCTTGCTGAGAACCGAGCTGGCCTGATGGAAAGATTTGCAAATTGACCTCGTTCTTTGTTCTCTCCGCAATCATCTTGGCTGTCAGTTCCAGAGCCGGATGATAAGGCTGGGCGGTAGCGCCGTCATGGCCAATTCTAATAATAATGGGCGCCCCATGGGCAGATGATAAAAACCAGGTAATCACCAGGACTACCGCAAATGGTGTTAAGAAATGTCTCTTCATTTTGCATCCCTCCTTTTCTTAAATGGATTTGGGAGAAAAATTCTCCTGTATGGTAAGAGGTATTGCCGTATAGAGAACCCCCTATTCGTCATGAAATTACATCGACTCTCACCCTTTGTCAACTCCGTTTTCTTACGTTTTCTTACGATGCAGGTATTTGACTGGCACGAAGGAAACCTGCTCAAATTATTCAGGATTAGGGCGGTTCAAAAGAAGAGGGATTTGAGATGAGAAGGCTTTAAGGTTCCTATTTTAGCGTATCTTTCACATCACCTGCTACACGGGTTGGGATACCAAGATGGAGGCAGGTGGCCACAAGCTCCTGAAGGATGTTTCCATAACCGATCGTAATGTGGTTCGACATGTGGGTGGCCATGAGCTGATCTCGATCATATCCCGGGATATGGACGTTCGCAATGGGCCACTCGGACGTCGTCCTCTTGAGACGATCACTGACTTCCTGTTTTGGCAGATCAACGACTTCCCCAATTCCACAGTCCATTCCGATCTCACCAAACGTTTCATAGAAACGCGCCCAGGTAATGACTCCTGGCTTCGAAATGCCCGAGCATGTGCCGCCCCCCAGAGGAAAGTACATTTTAGGTTGTCGAAAGATTTTTGTATTCTTCCAGCCCCCGAAATGAGCCGGTGGCGCACCCCCTGAGATCTCAAGGACCCAAAGGAATTTGCTTTTGTATTGACGCCCCCAACGGACATCATGCAGCGTGGTCTCAGGGGCCATCCCTTTGAGCTCATAAATGTCGCGCATCAGGACCTGCGGGATGCCCGAGCCGATATCCCCTTCGTTGAAATGGACAATGGGTTTGTCCCTGCGAATCGCTTTCTTAGTATCTGGATCGATCACATCAGGCCGTTCCGAGTTGTTCAACATCCCTTCCACCAAGTCTGAGGCAGGCACAGACCGAACAAGACCCACCTGATACGGAATGCCGATCGCACTGAGACCGTAACGTTGATAGATCCGAGCCGCTGCAGAATACATCTTCATCTGCATGATGACCTGACCATGGACCAAATGTTCAAATGGATCTGTTCCCCAATCGAGCCAGGCCCCTTTCTCAAGAAGCCAGTTCAAATGTCCTTGGGCCTCTCGGTCATCGACGAGAGACATCTCTGCCACCAGGTCAGATTGGTTCAGGAGTTCTATGGGCATGCCGATGGCTCCTAACTTTGCAGGATTGATGACCGCGTTGAGCATGCCCATGCACCCGGGATCAAGTTGGCCCATGATCCTTTTTTCGCGGAGGATCGTCTTAGCCAATCTGTCTCCGAAGGAAAGTGCCTTCGAAGAGAGTTTCAGTTCTTCAGCGTCGATGAGGTGAGACTGATCATATTCGATCTCGCCGGTTTCGCACCAGGTCTTCAGCCGCTTCATGAACTCGGGATCGTCGCCGAATCTTTCGCTCCACAGACGTGAATGCTTAACGCAGAGCCGATCCAGTGTGGCAGAGTGATTTAAGAGCGCAACCAGTCCTGGCCAGGTTCCATCGAAGTTAGCGAGAAGCAGGATGGGTCCCTTATGCGTTTGCAGGGGACCTGACACATGGTGGGAATAAGCCCAGCAACTTAGCACCACGATCACGGGGAGGGAGGGGTCGATCTTCGAAAAAGCCTGTGTCCCTTCGCATTGCTTTGTCAGAAAACCGTGTTTGCGTCTGGCATCATACGAAGGAATCACCTCGGTCTTGAACCCTAGCTTGCCTAAGGCTTTCTGGGTCGCTCTCAGAGTCTCTTCCTGTTTGGGCCAACAGACCACTCCGGCAGAATCCCGAAAATCACCGTTCGAAATCAGGCAAATCTTTTTATCATTCTTTTCCATATCTGCTTCTTCCTTCCAAAATCTTGGATCAACGGATTTCTTGGATCATAGAATTTCTAATCGATCAACACCTGCTCCATCTTATGATGCATCTCTTTTTGGAAATCGTACATCTGCTTGAAGATTTTGTATTTGGCATCGTGAAACGGAGTTGTGGAAGGATTCGGTTCAATCACCTTTGCGGCATGACTCATCGATTTCATCCCCTGGAGAATATCTGGGAATTCTCCAGCAGCCACGGCTGCAATGATTGCTGTGCCGAGTAGGACTGCTTCCGGTTCTTTTGGAAGAATGATCTTGCAGCCCGTGACGTCAGCATTCTCCTGGAGAAAAAGGCTGTTTTTCAGATGGCCTCCCGTAACGTGAATGCTTTGGATATCATATCCCTTTTCATTCATTGCCTCGATAATGTGTCTCGTTCCGTAGGCAATGGCCTGTATCGTTGCATAATAGAGGAAAGCTACCTCCTCCGGAGTTTGGTTGAGCGTAAGGCCGCTGACCATTCCCTTTGCATGGGGATCGGCCCTGGGGGATCGGTTTCCATGGTGATAAGGCAACACGTGGAGGTTGCGGACCGTCATCCATCCCTCCTTCTTCTTTATCGCCTCGATCATGCGATTCAGAATGGCGAAGATATCGGTCCTCTTTGTTTTCGCGGTTTTCACGATTTCCGGATATGAAGAATTGTTTCTGATCACCAGATCAATCAGGGAACCGGTGGCCGATTGTCCCCCTTCATTGAGCCACAATCCTGGAATCATGGCCCCATAGTATGGCCCCCAGATCCCTTGAATGAACCTTGGAGCAGGAGATACTCCCATATGACAGGAAGACGTCCCGGCGATTAACGCAATACTTTTCCTAAAGGGATCTTCTGCCACCTTAGGATTCTGCAGGACTGGTCCAAGCGATCCAATTCCGCCAGCATGAGCATCAATAATACCCACTCCCAGTGGTGTTCCTTCAATCAAGCCGAGATCCTTTGCTGCCTTCTTTGTCAATCCTCCTGCCACGGTCCCCATTGGGTTGGCCGTAAGGGGAACACGGTCATCGTCAAAGAGGTCGGGGATCCCGATCGCTTCAAAAAAATCAGGACGGTAGGCACCCGAAGGTCCTTCGTGCCCGAGGTATGTCCACTTGCACACTGTGGTGCAGAGACTTCGCACGTCATTCCCTGAAGCCCTGTAGACCATATAATCAGCGAGGTCCATAAATTTCCTGGCCCTCTTCCACGTCTCCCTCAAATTCTCCTTGATCCAAAGCAACTTTGGAGATTCCATTTCAGGAGATATTCGACCTCCGACATACGTGAGGACCTCATGACCGGTCTGATTGATGCGCTCAGCCTGCTCGATGGCTCGATGATCCATCCATACAATGATGTTCTGATCTTCTTTCTCTGAAGGGGAGACTGTGATCGGCCTCAGGTTCTCACCCAGTGCCACGAGGGAACAGGTAGCGTCAAAGGAGAGACCTTTGACCGATTTAGGATTGATCCTCCCCGTACGAAGACAGGCTCTCATCGCCTTGCAGGTGGCTTTCCAGATGTCTTCCGAGGATTGCTCGACGAATTCGTGCTTGGGCCTCCAGACCTTGATGGGATGGTCTGCCTTGCCTCTCAAACGGCCTTGCCGGTTAAAGGCTCCTACGCGTACACTCCCCGTGCCCACATCAATGCCTATGAATATTCGATCCATTTTTCACCCCGGCATTTTTCGATATGAGAATGATAAATATAACTCTATGAATTAAATTATTTCGTTAGCTTCAACAGACAAACCCTATCGAAAACACTTTTACCAGAAATCACAACCTCTTTCAAGAATTCTAAAGCAGAATCTTCAGCATTCCTGGAGATCCATGATGATAGGCAAATCGATTGAAAAGGAACTGAATCCCACGAATTAATTGTCTCAGCCGTTTCAAAATTCTTCGACATTTTTTCTAAGATCCCTTTGGCCATGACAGGTCAACCTTCACTTTATTCTCAGTTGCCGCGACTACAATTTTATGACCGGTCTCCTGGGCATAACCCCTTTAAATTAACCCTGCATTTTTTAGGCAGGTTTTCATGTGTGCCTTCTCTTCTGACGTAGGTTCCAGTACTGGACTTCGTGCCTTGCCGACCTTTCTGCCTTGCAAATTCAGAAGCTCTTTCACCTTGCCGGGAAAGGGTTTCTCCCTGTAGCATTTTACGAGAGGGAGGAGTTTCTTGTGGAGCTCCATCGCTTCTGTTTGGTCACCCGATTTGAATGCCCGCCACTGCTCAACACAGAGCCGTGGCGCCACAGTGACCAGTGCAGAAATTGCTCCAGACGCACCGGACACATAACTTCCATACAAAAGTTCATCACAAGCCCCATATACCTTCATCCTGCCTCCCAAGACACAAACCATCTCAGCAAGCACAACCGGATCTACCTGTTTTATGCCGATAATCTCATCTATCTCTGATAATTTTTTAAGGGCACGCGCTGAAATAAGATTCGTTGGTACCACATTATAAATAATAATCGGGAGGCCTACCTTTTTGCCTATCTCCTTGAAAAATTCGTAGTTCCCTTCCAAAGTTGCACTGTAGTAAAAAACAGGCGTGATGAGAAGGGCATCGGCACCGATAGCCCTAGCATCGAGGGCCGCCTTCACAGCTTCTCTTGTTGAATTCCTGATGACTCCTGCCACCACAGAGATTTTTCTCTTGTTCTCTTCAATGACAATCTCCAGGCATGTTCTCAATTCCTCATCGGACAAAATAGCTCCTTCCCCTGTGCTTCCGCCACTGCTGATCCCGTCGATTCCTGTTCTATAAAGGTACCTCACGTCAGCCCGAAAGGATTCACGGTCAATATTTTCCTTCTCGTCGAACGGAACAACCACTGGTGCAATCATCCCTTCAACATTTTTGACTGCCATATGCCTCCCCCAAATTCTGTGGTATTTTCTGATCCAATTCCTGTACTATTTGAGGGTAAACCCTCCATCCACATAAATAACTTGGCCTGTCATGGCGTCATTTTTTGCCAGAAAGATAAAGGCATCTGCTATTTCGTCTTCTGTAACCCATCGCTTGAGATAGGTTTGGTCAATAAAATAGTCCACTAAATCCTTTGACATCTTATCGTAGGATCTGGTCTTTACAAAACCGGGGGCAACGGCGTTGACCTGGATTTTTGGGGCCACTTGTTTTGCCAGTGTTTTGGTGAAACTGTTTATGCCAGCTTTTGAAGCAGCATAGACAATGGCCCGCCCACCATGTTCTGCGCCCCTTATTGAACTGGTATTTAATATTTTGCCATAGCCTTGTTTTTCCATGACCCTGATTGCAAATTGGGAACAAATCATTGGAGCAATTAGATTTGTATTGATAAGTTCAAAGATATCCGAATGGGTAGACTCCATGAAGGGAACTTTATCCATAGGAATCGCTGCATTGTTGATCAAAATGTCGACTGTTCCGAATTGATCTACTACTGTTTTAAACAGCGTTTCCACATCTTTTGGATTAGAAACATCTGCTCGGACCAACAAAGCGTCTCGCCCCGTCGCTTTAATTTTAGCTAATGTATCTTCTCCCCCTCCCCGATTGATATTATAATTAATCACCACCCTTGCTCCTTCTTTCGCAAATCGTAAAGCAGTTGTTTTGCCGATTCCGCTTGAGGAGCCTGTAATCAGCACTACCCTATGATTTAAATCCATGATTTAATTCCTCTCCACCACAATCATCTTTTGAGAGAAACACCATGAGCTTTCGATATCTTCTGACTTGTCTCGATGACCATGGAAGACAGTTCGGGGATTCTGGAATGAGGAATTCTTACGGAGGGGCCGGAAATACTGATAGAAGCCATCACCTGTTTATTGACATCAAAAATCGGAGCAGCAACACAGCGTATCCCGGGCTCATTTTCTTCATTATCAATCGCGTATCCTCTTTTCTTTATCAATTGTATTTCCTTGACGAGTTGGTCAAAGCGGATGATGGTATTGTTTGTAAATCGAGGGAGTCCCTTTTGCCGGACGATTTCTTTGACTTCCAGTTCGGGAAGAAAAGCAAGGATGGCTTTACCTATACCCGTTGAATGTAAGTAGACCCTCTTGCCGACAGGGAGTGAGATCCGCAGGGATTGGTCACTCTCTACACCTTCAATAGACACGACCTGTTGGTTATCGAGGACTCCAAGGTGTACCGTCTCACCACTTCTTTTAGAAAGTTCAACGATCAAAGGAAAAGCCACCTCTCTCAGATCAAAAATTCTTAGCACGATACTTCCCAACTCAAATATTTTGATGCCGAGTCGGTATTTTTTGGTCCGCCTATCTTGGCTGATAAAGCTACTTTTCATGAGGACTCTTAGAAAACGATAGACACTCACCTTAGGCATCGAAAGTTTTCTTACTAAATCAGAGATTGACAGTTCAGGGGTATCAATGGTGAATGACTCAAAGATTTGGAGGGCCTTTCTTACTGACTTTAAGCTACCATCCGATTTTTCCTTCATGAAATCACTCCTTATCCTAATGACCTGCGGTGCAGTATCTGTTCTTCATTGGTCATTAAATCTTAAAATGGCTAACTAATTCTGCCATCACTTTTCCCTTGACAAACCACCTTCTTTATATAAAATTTTATTGTGAAAGTCCAGTATCACATTTTGATACTCCCCTAGCCTGGGGCGAAGGTGTTCTGTTGACGGTGCGAACTTGTTCTTACATGGCACCCCTGATGGAGGAGATTTTCCATGCCCATGAAACCCGAAGAGCTGAGACAACGCATTAAAGGGATGATCCATATGCCCATGACCCATTTTGATGAAAGCGATGAACTGGACGAGGCTGCCATCAGAAAGGGCTTAAGGCACGCACTCAACGCCCTGAAGGGAGAAGACGCAGTCTTCCTCATTACCGGCAGCACGGCTGAGTTTTATGCCATGACCGAGGAAGAGAACATGAGAGTCTGGAATATCGTTCTTGAAGAGGTGAACGGGAAATTTCCTATTATTGCAGGAACGGGCCGCCCGGCAACCAAGTTGACAATTGGGATAAGTCAGAAAGCCCAGGAGTTGGGCATAGACGGAGTACTCATCGTTCACCCTTATTACAACCTGGTCACCAAAGAGGGGCTCTATCGACACTATAAGATGATTGCCGAGAATATCGACATTGGTATTATGATTTATAACAACCCGGTGGCAAGCAAGTTGTGGATCCCACCTGAGCTCATGACTCGTTTATCAAAAATAAGAAACATCGTTGCCGATAAAGAGAATACACCCAACGCAGTGGCATTTTATATGATGCAAAAGGCAGTTGACCCGAATGACATGGTCATCACCACAGGTTTAGGCCATCTTATGTTCTCTTTTGAGATGTTGTATGGAGTCCCGGCGTTCGTAACTGAAATGGTCAATATTGCTCCTGAACTGGTCAAGAACCTTTATAAAGCTGCCAAGAAAAGAGATTATGAAAGAGTGAAGGAACTAACTGACAAGCTTGCGTTATATGATCATTTTGTCAGCAAATGTGGGCAACGTCGGGGAATTCCCACAGTTTTGTCAACTTCCACCGGCGGAGGCGATATTCCGCTCTACCTAAGTATCATTAAAGAGGCGATGAGTTTGGTGGGATTACCGGGAGGCAAGGCGAGAGAGCCGATGGAAAATATCACAACGGATGAAAAGGAAGAGCTTAAGAACGTCCTGCAAGAGATGGGAGTCCTTTAGGATAGAAAACCTATTCTTAGTAACCTCCTACATAGGAATTGGCATTCATAGAGGGCTATACGGCACATACATTAAATAGCGTTATGGGCAAAATAGAATTATTAAACGAAGGAGGAAAATGAAACGTGAAAAAATTGGGAGAGATGTTAAAACACATTATTGTGCCACTGGTTACCCCTTTTACACGGGATACACAGGAAATTGATTACAAGGCAACTGAAAAGCTTATCGAACATCTAATTTCCAAAAACTATTGCGACTCCATCCTGGTAGCTGGGACGACCGGGGAATTCAATACGTTACTTTATGACGAGAGGATAGAGCTTTTTAAGTTTGTAAAGAAAATAGTCTCCGGGAGACGACCGCTGGTTGCCGGTTCCGGAGCTGCTTCGACGAAAGAGACAGTCAGTTTGACTAAGAAAGCTGAAGAATTTGACTATGATGCTGCCATGGTCGTCGCACCTTATTATTGTAAACCGACTCAGGAAGGAATTTATATGCATTTCAAAACAATAGCTCAGAGCACAGGCCTATCCATCATGTTATACAACATTCCTCTGTTTACAGGGGTAAATATCGATCCACCCACCGTGGGTAGATTAGCAGAAATCAAGAATATCCTAGGAATAAAAGATGAAGCAGGAATTAATCCCACCCAAATGACGGAATACACTCGGGTAACACCTGAGCATTTCACAGTCTATAACGGAGATGATATCATGGTTCTTTGCGGAATGGTTCAAGGTGCTGCGGGAGTGGTCAGCGGCGGTTCCCATGTGATTGGGGACAAGATGAGAGAAATGATTGAACTCTTCTTGGCAGGAAAGGTCAAAGAAGCCGAAAAAATCCACCAGGACCTTGACCCTCTCTTTAAATCGTGGTCACCCATTGGAGGTGTAAATCCCATCCCAGGTTTAAAGGCTGCCATTGAGTTCATGGGTATCCAGGTCGGCCCTCCACGGTTACCTCTTGTTGAATCCACAAAAGAGGAAAAAGAATTGATTAAGAAACAGCTGTTAAGGTTAGGGGTTATTTAGCTAAGGAGATGACAATCGTTTATTGACGGCGATTAAATTCCATGAGAGACCTTGATTTAAAGAGGAGGAGGTCACATTAAAAAGGCGTTCCTAGTTTTTTACGATAAATATTCGGTTTTCACCGAAGCGATTGAGAAAACAAGTACTGTCTTCTGCTATGTCTTACTGATTGCAGTCACTCTGATCGCCGGCCTTGCGGTATTTACTCGTTATGTGCTCAATAATGCGCTCACATGGACGGAAGAAGTGGCGCGTTACTGCCTGATCTGGATAACCATGATTGGGACGAGTTTGGCAATTAGATATAGAAATCATATTAGCCTGGATACGATCATCCAAAGACTACCCAAGCGTATTTCCACGACAATTGAAATAATCTTTTTTCTGATCATTATCATCTTAATAGGGATCCTTGCTACATCCAGTTTTATCATGGTCATTACCCAGTCCACACTTAGGTATTCACCTACCCTCGGCATTACCATGTTTTGGGTGCAAATCATACTTCCAGTAGGCTTTGCTTTAACTCTGATTCATTCCCTGTTCATTATTCTTGAAGATATCAAGAAACTACTTTCAGGGAAATTTTGACAAGTAAAATTTTCTGAGAAGGATTCCGTTTGTTACTCATCGCAGTTACATTCATTATTTTTTTGATGTTAGGGATGCCTATCGCCTTTACCATGGGGTTCCCTGCAATCATTTATATGATTTTCTACAGACCGGAGTGGCTCACGATTGTTCCCTCCAGGATATTTTCTGGAATCGATGTTTTCGTTTTCCTTGCGATCCCTTTCTTCATCATGGCCGGAGAAATCATGCTCGAGTTCAATATTACGGACCGTTTGATTCGTTTTGTTGATTCGCTGGTGGGACACGTACGAGGAGGATTGGCTCAAGTCAATGTGTTTGACAGTATGTTTTTTGGGGGCATCAGCGGAGCTGCCTTGGCGGATATCGCTGCGTTGGGCTCCATCGTCATCCCGGCCATGGAGAAAAATGGTTATCCGAGAAAATACGCCGCTGCTTTAACGGCTGCCACTTCGATCCAAGGTCCCATCATTCCGCCCAGTATCATCATGGTGGTCTACGCCTCTATCATGGGGGCCTCTGTGGGGGCGATGTTTGCCGCCGGGTTGGTCCCCGGGGTCCTGCTTGGATTAAGTGATTGTCTGATCGTCGCCATCCAGTCAAAGCGAAGAGGATTCCCAAAAAGAGAAACTCCTTTTTCTCTGAAAGAATTAATCACAAGCTTTATAAAGGCTGTACCTGCTCTGGTCATTCCAGCGATCATCGTGTCAGGAATATTAGGCGGAGTGTTCACTCCTACTGAAGCCGGGGCGGTTACGGTATTTTACGGATTCTTCTTGGGGTTCTTTTTTCTGGGTGGCCTCGATTGGCAGTCGCTCATCAGAATTCTCAAGTCCACCATGATAAAAACCGCGACATTGTTTATCATCGTTGCCTTTGCCAGTCTTTTCTCCTGGGTGCTGGCGATGGAGAACATTCCTCAAACAGTTGGGAAGTTTCTATTGAGCTGGACGAACAACAAATACACGGTTCTGCTCATCATGAATCTGGTGTTCCTTTTTATGGGGACCTGGCTGGAGACGACAGCTTCCCTCATCCTGATGGGTCCGATCTTTGCCCAGATCCTCAATAGTCTGGGAGTTCACCCTCTTCATTATGGCATTGTCATGGTCGTCAATCTGGTAATTGGCCTTATTACACCTCCCTTCGGGGTCTGCCTTTTCGCTGTGTCCGCCCTTAGCGGGTGCACCGTCGAGGAAGTTTCCAGGGAATGCTTTCCCTTCATTATGTTAAATATCGGAGTCCTATTTCTCATTACCTATTTCCCTGATTTAGTTCTTTTTGTGCCGAGATTGTTGGGTTTAGCCTAAATGAAGAAAGGAGGTGTATAAATAGACGAGGATTGTAAATCAAGGGTATTGTGGAAGAGATATTGGGTTTTAAGAAATCTTTTTTAAGGAGGGAGGAAAAATGAAAAAATTAGGCTATCTCTTAATCTTTCTTTTGTTGGTTGGGGCAATGGCACCGTCGGTTCAAGCACAACAAAAATATACCTTTAGAATCGCATACACCGATCCCCCAAGAATAACTGTGGGCGAGGAAAAATTGATCCATGTGACTGTGGCCGCCGTTTACGGCTTCGAAGATTCGATAACGAGCTTGACTGGAGGCGCTTTTAATGTCGATTTCAAACACAGCGGCGTTTTAGGAGGCCAGGTGGAGACGATCCAGCAAACCCAGGCCGCGGTCATCGAAGCGACGACTCCCGCTATTCCCGCTCTCGCCACCTTCTATCCAAACATGCAGATCCTTTCCATCCCCTACCTCTGGAAAAGCCCTGTGGTGGTCTGGGAGATCTTGGATGGTCCCTTCGGAGAGGCTCTCTTTGAAGATATGGCTAAGAAGTCGAACCTCAGGGTCATCACGATTTTCGACAACGGTGGCTATAGAAACTTTTCCAATAATGCCCGAGAGGTAAAGTCCGCAAGCGACATGAAGGGACTGAAGATTCGGGTAATGGAGAGCCCGGCGGAGATGAAAATCGTCTCTTCTATGGGTGCTTCCCCGACACCGATCCCCTGGGGTGAACTTTATACTTCACTGAAAACAGGAGTGGTGGATGGCCAGGAGAATTCCCCTGCGACCATGGTGGCCGGATCGATTTTTGAGGTACAAAAATATTACACTTTAGATGAACACACCCTGAGCCTTGCTGTATTTGCGGTCAGCGAGAAGTGGTTCCAGGGCCTCCCCAAGAACATCCAGAATGCAGTCAGAGTGGCCGGGAAGGTGGCTTCTGTCTGCGGTCGCGGCGCTGCTTACACCAACAATAAGCTTGCCCTTGAGCACATGCAGAAGAAAGGGCTGAAAATTTATGCGCCCACGGCCAGTGAAAAAGAAACTTTCAGACAGGCAGCCCAAAAGCCCGTGATTGATTGGATGAGGGGTGAGCCGAAAATAGAAAAGAAATGGTTAGATCAGCTTCTGAAGGATTTGCCTAAAGCAGAGAAAAAATTCGGTCTCTAGCAATCGTCTCTCTCTTTCAATGATCCTGAACTTCAACATTTACCTGACAGGGGGGCTCTCTGAATGAGGCCCCCTGTCCCGTCTTCTTAACTATCATAATTAAAACATGACAGGTCGGGAAAGAGTAAGAAAAACATTAGCATTTCAATATCCAGACAGGGTCCCCAGAAGTCTATGGTATCTTCCGGGAGTAGAAGGCTTTCGCAAAAAGGATCTTGACGAAGTTCTTGAAACTTATCCCATGGATATCGTCCATGTTCGTCCGGATCTCTGCTATGGAAGGGGTAAAAAAGTTAAAGGGGACCGTTACAGGAGTGACCAAGTAGCTATGGATGAGTGGGGATGCGAATGGCATACCGTTCAGGAAGGTGTCGCCGGTGAGGTGAAATCTTATCCTCTTAAAGATTTATCAGATGTCAAAAACTTGGAAGCACCTTACGAAATATTCGAAGGTGCTGATTGGACCAAAGTGGATACTTTTTGCTCGAATACTGACCAATTTGTAGTCGCTTGGACCACAGTCAGGCCTTTTGAGCGCATGCAATTCTTGATAGGAACGGAAAAACTGTTTATCGAGCTTACCAACCCTTCTAAGGAATTACATCACCTGAGAGATGTTTTGCATTCCTTCTTTATGGAGGAAATGAGGCTCTGGGGAAAAACTAAAATCGACGGAATCATGTTCATGGACGACTGGGGATGGCAGCAACAACTGCTGATCTCTCCAAAATTATGGAGAGATTTTTTTAAGCCTCTCTATAGAAATTATTGTGACCTGATCCACGGGAGTAACAAGTCTGCTTTCTTCCATTCAGACGGGAACATTATGGCAATCTATAACGATCTGATCGAAGTGGGGATTGATGCGATTAATTCCCAGCTTTTCTGCATGGATATTGAAGGGCTGGGGGCCAAATACAAGGGGAAAATTACCTTTTGGGGGGAAATCGATCGGCAGCATATCCTGCCTTTCGGAACCCAAAACGAGGTCAGGAATGCTGTAAGAAGGGTGACGAACGCATTGGGGTCTCCAGCAGGTGGTGTCATCGCCCATTGCGAGTTCGGGTTGAAAGATCCAACTGAAAATATTAAGACTGTCTTTGAAACGTGGCAATCCCTTTAACAGAGTTGGTCCAGGAGAGGGCTCGATCAATGAAGAATATATTTGCCTCCTTTAGCTCCACAGATCGAATTATAAAATCCTCGCCAGTTCAGTATTTTCACCAAACTGAGATAAGAGAGGAGTTTGGAAAGTCTATCAGCTCATTAGGGAAAAAAGCCCTGATCAGCGGGGGAGCAAGAGCCTTAAGATCGATTGAAAAGTCCCTTGTCAATTCTCTCGAACAGTCTGAGATCGACTGGGAGAAGATTCCTTTTCGTGGTGAATGTTGTAGCGAGAACGTATCAGCAATGTTAGATAGAATCAAAGAGGTGAAGGCCGAAGTGATGGTCGGTATTGGAGGAGGGAAATCCTTAGATACTGCGAAAACCGCTGCCGGCGTGGCCCAAGTACCTATCGTATGCATTCCGACGATCGCAGCCACTTGTGCAGCAGTAACCCCAGTCAGTATTCTTTATACCAGAGAAGGTACTTTCAAACAGGTGCTTTTTCTTCCTTCCAGTCCAAACCTAGTGGTGGTAGACACCTCGGTCATCGCAAAGGCACCGAAAGAATACCTGGTTTCAGGTATTTTTGATGCTCTGGCAAAGTGGTATGAGGGGAGAGCCATTTTCAGCACAATTAAAGAACCTGACACCTTTACTGTTGCTGCGTTGAAGCTTGCCCAACTTCTAAATCAGCAGATGGAGAACAAGGCAATAAAAGCGATCGAGTCTGTCATGATGAAAAAAGCCGCCGATGAAGTCCGGGATATAATAGATCTGAACCTATATGTAACTGGAATGATTCAAGGATTAGGATTTTTCACTCTCCGCGGAGGCGCTGCCCATCCTGTTCATAATGGATTAACCTTCTTAAAGGAGAGCCATACCATCCTCCATGGTTTCAAGGTAGGGTATGGGATCCTCGTCCAACAATTCTTAGAAAATAGACCTATGAACGAGATTAAGAGAATCGTCTCTTTCTTCCAGGCCTTGGGGCTTCATCCCAGTTTAAAAGGTCTGGGCGTCCCTTCAAATCCTAAAGCCATCCAGAAAATTGCAGAGAAGGCATGCATAGATGAAGATATGGGGAGAATGCCTCTTCCTGTCACTGAAGAAATGGTGATTTCTGCAATAAATCAATTAGAAGAACTAGTAAATCGAATGGGTCTTCCCAAAAGGCCATCCCTATAATGTCTCATCATACGCTCTCTCCATTTCAGTAACAACTTTTTTCATTGGGCTTCCTCTCATCATTCTTGTTCAAAGTATTTTATCATTTTTGAAAGTTGGCAAGATATGTTTTAGATTATAGTATTGGCTTTCCAAGGGATACCATTTCAGCAGAGGAGGCTATTTATGCCGAAGCAGAAAGCAAAAGAGAAAAGCAGGCAGTTCCGTTTCCTTCTAGAAGAGGCGAGAGGACTCGGGGCTCTCGAGGCAAAAATCATCGACTCGGACAAGGTGGTCGTGGAAGATCGTGTGTTGCTCAAGTGCCGAACGGGATGCGATTCATACGGAAAGAAGTTTGTTTGTCCTCCTCTTACGCCCACGCCCAATGAATTCAGGAAGATGCTGAAGGAGTATAGAAAAGTCCTGATTGTTAAATTTCCTGCCGAGGCGGCGGCTGAAGAGGATGTCGGCAGAAGCCTTCAAAAGAATCAATGTTCACCTGCAATCCCCCCTGATCTTAGAGAACGGACAAATAAATTTTGAGATGTATGGGGCGCCGATAAGAGACGCATTCTTCTGGCCATGCTCGACTTAGAAAAGGCTGCATTTAATCGAGGTTACACACTGGCTGTATCATTAACCGCAGGCTCTTGTACCCTCTGTGCAAAATGTAATATGGAAACCACGTGCACTCATCCCACTATGGCCAGGTACCCTGAACATGGGCTGGGAGTGAATGTGAAGAAGACGCTTAAGAATGCGGGGATACGGATCACATTTCCTTTTGAGAGACATCCGGAAGGTATTGGAATGCTGCTTATTGACTAAAAGGTGGAAAAATCGGAAAACAACGAATCCAAATTTTCATCCGAAAGGAAAGGAGAGTAGCCATATGTCCTACACGATTGAACACGTGAGCATTCGGTGTCGAAATCTTGAAACTTCTATTGAATTCTTCCGACGGATGTTCGATGCAGAGGTCATCCTGAGACGGACCCCTGGTGGGGGAAGGAAGATTGTCTTCCTCCGTATCGGGGAAAGCATGCTTGAACTGATGGAGATGGGCTCTCCTTTCGAGCCCGTGGACCCTCTGACCTACTGTGGAGTTCATCATTTTGGGATCAAGGTCGAAAATTTTGAATCTGCATACAGGGATCTCAAGGCCAAAGGAGCCAACTTCGTTGGCGAACCCTTCGAGCCGACTCCAGGGATTCGGCTTGCATTCTTAAAGGAGCCCAACGGAGCGGTCATCGAACTGGTCCAGAGAGACCCCAAGGTCATGGAGAAGGCATTGGCCAAAGGAGAGGTTAACTGGTAGGAAGAATCCACCTGGCTGGCGTTGCCCAGCTAAGAATATTGCCCCTTATCATTTCTTTTAATCGTTAGAGTAAATTCGGCCACAACTGCTGCAAATAATACAGCAAAGCAAAGTAAATAAGGGGCCCGGAGCCCGGTGTACTGAGCTGCGATTCCGCCAAGGATGGGTCCCAGGACAGCACCGATTCCCAGGATGGATTCGTGCAATCCTGTCCCTTTACCTTTTTTCTCGAGGAGATGAACCGTGTAGTAAAGGCTCGAGTAATAAGTCACACTGCACGAGAGGCCAATCATGAGGAAGGCGAGGGCGAGGAGGACTGGTTCACTGGACAGGAAGAGGAAAACCAGACCCAGCGCCGCGAGGAGCTGGGCACCAAAGAGGTAACGTTTTTTGAAGTGCCAGAGGCGGGTTCCCCTGAGGATAAAAAATCCGGAGAACAGAGAAAAGCCCACGCAGCCTAGGAGAAGACCAATCATGTAGGGCGGGAGGCCCAGTTCCCGGGCCAGCTTAGGGAATTGGTATCTGGCGTTTCCGATCAGGAACCAGGATGCAAAGTTTGCAACCCATACGGCATAGAGGAGATCCTTGCGCGGAGTCGAAACCTCTCCACTTGTTGGTTCAACGCTTTCGATCGAGGAGGGTTCCGTGTCTTGCAGAGAGGTATAGATGAGGATAAAGAGCATCAGAGCAACCGCCGCTGCAAAAAGGAAGGTCAGACGCGGGTAGAGGTTGTAGAGAAATCCTGAGAGCACCGGCCCGGTAAACGTAGCCGCCGTCCACGACAGGTTAAAGCTGCCGATGTTGCGGGCGAGCTCAGACCCCGTTTGACGATCGGCCACCCACGCCTCGAGGGAAGGCCAATAGATGGACATGGCGAAACCATTAAGTGCGGAGAGAGCGAGAATCACCCCTACCCGTCCGGCCAGGGTCACGAAGAGACAGGACGTCGCAAAGATCACGGGGGCGGCGATGATGAGGCGGCGGCGTCCCAAGCGGTCCGAGAGGTGACCCATGAAGTGGGACATGGCCATGTGAACGGCCGAGGTGATGGTACCGACAAGGCCGAGTTCTACCGGATTGGCCTTTAGTTGGATGAGCAGAAGAGGGGCCGCCAGGTAGTAGATGTTAAAGGCCAGGTCCATCCCGAAGGGAGCAGCCTTTATAATGACCTTTTCATTCATGGGGGAAAAGGACCGCTTTTACGGCCTCCTTTGTTTTCATCGCATGGATCGTCTCGTTTGCTTGGGTCAATGGAAATATGTGAGTAATGAGTTTTTCGAAGTCCTGAAGGTGGTTCACCCAAGGATCGTTTGTGCTAAGTGAGCCAGTCGAGATCCAGCTCAGCCAGTTTCTCTTTTTTTGGAACCCCGGTTTCTGGATCCCAACCCATCATCTGGTAATAAGTTTCGATTGCCTTTGAAAATTGTTCCTTATCAATCTTCTTTCCTTTTAAAGTTCCTCCTTCC
>Ga0105094_10000286_pt1 | contig 24260 bp, 23 predicted proteins | sample PPLLak1March2015_2_FD_87023 | JGI IMG/M metagenome (GOLD analysis project Ga0105094, IMG submission 87023) | Freshwater sediment microbial communities from Prairie Pothole Lake near Jamestown, North Dakota, USA - PPLs Lake P8 Core (3) Depth... | ecosystem: Environmental > Aquatic > Freshwater >...
GAGAGCAAATCCGCCCTCGACCACCAATCGATCCATAAATCACCTTTCAGTCAGCTGGACATGCAACACACGGACGATTCCTGAATAATCCTTGAAGAACCGGATTTGTGCAACCCCCGTTTTCTCCGAAACCATTCGCTCCAGAAGATTCTCCTGTCCTTGACCGATTTCCATCAGCAGGTGTCCGCCTCCCGGGAGGAGGGAAGGAGCCCGGTCGAGAATGGAGACGATGAAGTCGATGCCATGGGGGCCACCTCCACGAAGCGCTCCCATCGGCTCGTAGGTGCGCACTTCGGGGGAAAGGCAAGGGAGCTCCAGATCGCCGATATAGGGTGGATTGGAGACGACCAGATGGAAGGGCTGGGTGGACGGCATGAAGGCGTCCAGCAGGTCCATGGCGACGAACGCAATGCGACGGTCCAGGCCGTGGCGGCGTGCGTTGCGGTGAGCCACCTCCAGCGCGTCGAAGGAGCGGTCGGTGGCGATCACAGAGACTTGGGGAGCTTCATGGGCAAGCGCCAGGGCTATGGCTCCCGACCCGGTCCCGAGATCCAGGATACGCAGGGGGCGACCTTCGATCAACTCCAACGCTTTTTCGACCAGCACCTCGGTCTCCGGGCGCGGAATGAGCGTGGCTGGAGTCACTTCCAGCTCAAGGGACCAGAATTCCTGCCTGCCGGTGATGTACTGAGTCGGTTCTCTGGCGGCCCGGCGCTTCACGAACTCCCGAAACCGTGCCAGCTCGTCGCCGCCAAGGGGTTGGTCAAAACGCAAATAGAGCTGTATGCGCTCGAGACCGAGCGCGTTGGCGAGAAGAACCTCGGCATCGGATCTCGGTTGAGGGATTCCTCTGCGTCTGAAGTATTCCGCAGTCCACTGCAGCACTCTCAGGATGGTCCATACCTCTTCCATCCCAGCCTTCACCTATTGAGGATCGGACGGGACGGGAGGTGCTGCCGGCTTAGTAGAGGGCAACACAATAAAGTGTCCAACATTTCAGTCGTCATTCCGGCAGTTTTCAAGCCGGAATCCAGAGAAAAACCTGGATGCCGGCTAAAGCTTGTCCCGGCAGGCTCTAAGCCGGGAGACCGCCGGCATGACGAGGCGAAAATGGACACTTTCCTGCGTGACGCTGTACTTAAGGGGAGGTCCGGAAACCAATCAGTCACTGCTCTTCAACGCCTCTGCCTGGAAGTAGGCAATCAGGGGATCGATGACTTCCTCGAGGGTGCCGGCCAGGACAGCTTCCAGCTTGTAAAGGGTGAGGTTGATGCGATGATCGGTCACGCGGTTCTGGGGGAAGTTGTAGGTGCGGATTCGCTCGCTCCGGTCTCCGCTGCCGACCTGGTTCTTGCGGTCCTGGGCGATTTTGGCGTCCTGCTCGCTCTGCCTCTGGTCCATGAGCCTGGCCCTGAGAACTTTCAAGGCTTTGGCTTTGTTCTTGTGCTGAGACTTTTCGTCCTGGCAGATCACGACGAGGCCCGACGGGATGTGGGTCACACGCACCGCTGAATCCGTTGTGTTGACGCTCTGTCCACCGGGGCCCGACGACCTGAAAACGTCGATCCGGAGATCGTTGGGATCGATGTAGACATCCACCTCCTCGGCTTCCGGAAGCACGGCAATCGTCACCGCGGAAGTGTGAATGCGGCCCTGGCTCTCGGTAACGGGTACGCGCTGGACCCGATGAACGCCCCGCTCGTACTTCATACGACTGAACGCCCCCTTGCCGTTGATGGCGAAGATGACTTCCTTGAAGCCGCCGATGCCCGTGGCGTGCGTGTCGAGGATCTCCACCTTCCATCGCTGCAACTCAGCGTATCTCGTATACATTCTGAGCAGATCGGCAGCAAAGAGGGCTGCCTCATCGCCGCCTGTTCCGGCCCGGATCTCGACTATGACGCTCTTGTCGTCATTGGGGTCCTTGGGCACCAGCATCAGCTTCAGGTCCACCTCGGCAGAATCGAGATCCTTTCTGAGCTGTGCAATCTCCTGGCGAATCAGCTCCCGCATTTCCGGGTCGCTTTCCAGTTCAAGGAGCTCCTGGTTGTCCTGGAACGCCTGGCGAATCCGCCTGTAATGACGGTACTGCTCAACGATGGGGCCAATATCGGAGTGCTCTTTGGCCGCCTGTTGATAGACCTTGGGGTCGGCGAGGACCTCCGCACTGACCAAGGCCTCCTCCAACTGCAGGAATCTCTCTTCCACACTGTCTAGACGTTCCAACATCTGTTCGTGACCTGACAAGTCTGAAGATCTGACGGCTTGACAGAAACCTTTGCGCCAGAGACTGTGAGAGGGTCCGCAGTCCCTGACCCGTTAAAAAAAAGCACTTCAACGCACCGCCTCGGGGGTATCCACCCCGAAGGAATTGGAGCAGCTGCATCGAAGTGCTGGATCAATGGGGCTTAAGTCAACGCTGCGGGTCGCTGAGCACTGGTCTGGGTGTCCTGATCCTCCCCCAGGGGGTGTTCAGCCTGTGCAGACTAATGGGCTGACTCGCCGTGCGTGCTCGCACGTTGTGGTCTCCCCTGGGCCGAAGCTATTCGCCCTGGCTCGCCTTCTGCTGAAATTTCTCGTATTTCTTCCTGAACCGCTCGATTCGCCCTGCCGAGTCAACCAGTTTCTGTTTTCCCGTGTAGAAGGGATGGCACTTGGAGCAGATTTCAACCCGGATTTCCTTCTTGGTGGAACCGGTTGGGATCTCGGCGCCGCAGGCACAGGTGATGGTGGTGTCGTGATATGCCGGATGCGTGTCTTTTTTCATTTGATATCAAACCTCCTGTATTCGGTCGCATGGGATGATTGAACACCCCAATATACTAGCTCGATCTAGCGCATTCAACCGGAAACTGTATTCTTATGCCGGTGCTCCCTCGATCGCCCGATCCCTAACGATTCATGGAGGCCAGGAACTCCGAGTTGTCCCGTGTGCCCTGCATCTTATCGAGCAGAAACTCCATCGCATCCACGGGGTTCAGCGGAGAGAAAAGCTTGCGCAGAATCCATATGCGGTTGAGGTCGTCCGGGGGAAGCAGCAGCTCTTCCTTACGGGTGCCCGATTTGTTGATGTCGATGGCCGGGAAGACGCGGCGGTCGGAAAGCTTGCGATCCAGAACGATTTCCATGTTGCCTGTGCCCTTGAATTCTTCAAAGATGACTTCGTCCATGCGGCTGCCGGTTTCTATGAGCGCCGTGGCGATGATGGTGAGGCTGCCTCCCTGTTCGACGTTTCGGGCAGCTCCGAAGAATCTCTTGGGGCGATGCAGAGCGTTGGAATCCAGACCACCCGATAGGATCTTGCCGCTCGGCGGCACGACGGTGTTGTAAGCCCGGGCCAGACGCGTGATGCTGTCGAGCAGGATCACCACGTCTCGCTTGTGCTCCACCAGTCGTTTAGCCTTTTCACTCACCATTTCAGCAACTTGCACATGCCGCTGGGGAGGCTCGTCAAAAGTTGAGCTCACGACCTCCGCGCGCACGTTCCGCTGCATGTCGGTCACCTCCTCGGGACGCTCATCGATGAGCAGCACGATGAGATACGCGTCTCGATGATTGTTGGCGACGGCGTTGGCGAGGCTCTGGAGCAGCATCGTTTTGCCGGTTCGGGGCGGCGCGACGATGAGACCACGTTGACCGAACCCGATGGGAGTCAGGAGGTCCATGACGCGTGTGGAATAGTTGTCTGCAATGCTCTCGAGCTTGATGCGGCGGTCGGGATAGAGAGGGGTGAGATTGTCGAAAAGGATCTTGTCTCTGGCCACATCCGGGTCTTCGAAGTTCACCGCCTCGACCTTCAGGAGCGCGAAGTACCTCTCGTTGTCTTTTGGCGGTCGGATCTGTCCGGAGATGCTGTCGCCCGTCCGCAGGTTGAACCGCCGGATCTGGGACGGGGACACGTAGATGTCGTCGGGACCGGGCAGGTAGTTGTAGTTCTGACTTCTGAGGAACCCGAAACCGTCAGGCAGAATCTCCAGAACGCCTTCACCGTAGATGAGCCCACTCATTTCAGCCTGGGCCTGAAGGATGGCGAAGATGAGCTCCTGCTTGCGCATGGAGCTGGCTCCTTCGATGTTCAGCCCCTTGGCCATGCCGAGCAATTCCCGGATGTTTCTGGCCTTCAGCTCGACAAGATTCATCTCGTTGTGTGACGAATCCCGCGACTCCTGGTTTTTGCCTCCGCGTTCCCTTGCGGGGGTGCCATTGTCGGTGGAAGACGTGTCCGTCATGTCGCCTGTTCTCCTCTGTCTAAGGACATCTGACTGTGCGGGTTTTCTATGGGTATTCATGCTCTTCGATGGTATCCCCGAGGAATCACGAAGGAGTCATAGGGGGGTGGTTGGGGGGTCCTTGTGCTGCAGAGTTACGGGAAACTGCATCAGTGTCTGCCTGGCGTAAATCCTTTCCACGCGATTCGAACGACCCGATTTGGAAACGTCACCAAGTCTAAAAATATAGCGTAATATTAGGTGGATAGTGAGCATCGATCCACGGGCTACCCGTTACCGTGGTCCATGAAGCGCCTTTCCAGCCGTGCGTGATCTTCAACTCATTCATTGCCCCATTCGGATACCACTTTTAGAAACTTTAACATAAGGATCGGGCGTCAGGAATGATCCCTGAAGCAAGGATCCCTCTTTCAGGCTGCGTTCCAGTCGCGAGCCACCCGATCCTAAACCCCTCGTCCGAGCTCCGATGGCCTATCACGTTAGCATACGAATTGGCTCTGTGCACAGAGACATGGAAGGCGCTAAACGACAAGATTCAAACGGTCGGGATCAGGCTCTTGAGGGTCAAGGAATGGCCATTCACGTGTTCCAGTTTAACGGCCCGTTATGATCATGGGATGTGATGCTCTGGTGTTCCGCAGCAGAACCGTCGGGATCGGAGTAGGGTCCCTGATGAGCCCAAAGCTGCCGAGATTCGAGAGTCAAAAGCCTATTCGGCTCCAAATACTGGGTTTCACCTCCCCTTTGTTCAATTCCTGGTCGGAGACTTCCATCATTTCCCGGACGGACTGCTCATATCCCAGCTCCCTCACCGCATCGGGATAGGCCCTGCTGATCTTCTCCAGCCGTTCCTTGGCAGATCGATATCTGCCCTGCTTGAAATAAAACTCGCCAACGTAAAGCTCATGGGCGACCAGCCGTTTCTGGCACTCGAACATCTGCTCCTGAGCCTTCTTGGCGTATTGGGTCTCGGGGAAGGCCTGAATCACCCGCTGGAAAGCTTCCATGGCCTGCTGAGTTTCACCCTGATCCCGATCAATCGTGGTGAAGCTGAGGAAATGACTCATGCCAATCTGGTAGAGCACATAAGGGATCACTTCATTGCGGGGATGCAGTCTCGCAAACTCTTCGTATGCCAGAGCGGCTTCACCGTATTCACGTTCCTGAAAATGTGCATCCCCGAGCTTCAACTCAGCCAAAATTGCATACTTGCTGTATGGGTACTGCTCTTTGAGCTTTCTGAAGGCCTTGAGGGCGTCATCGTAATCCTTTTCCTTCATCTTTTCCATGCCCTCCATCGCCAGCTGCTCAGCATTCTGGTCGATGGTGGACGAGCCCTTGCCGAACAAATCGCCGAAATAAAACTGCTTGAGGTCCGTTCCGCATCCCGTGGCCGCTAAAGACCAGAGCAGGCAGATGACGAGAATACAAGGCCGGCAAACGACGCTCAATGATTTTTGGGGCGATGGCATCACTTGTACCTGTCCTGAATGAAGACTCCACAGAAGACCATTGGGGAGCAAGACCCTGATACCAGATCAAAACAGAGCAGGTCATGAAAAACCGTAACGCTCAGCTGAAACACCCGGCGCTGGTATCCCCCCGCCTGCCGCGACACGTGAATTACATCCTCCAATTGCCATCAAGTCAAGAAAAACTCTGTGGATGCTGTCCCGAGCGCTGTTGGCAGCGGATCCGCGACTCCATTTGGGCGAGTCGCTCCAGTGAATACACAACGCGTGGATCCACCGTCGAGTCTTCCCTGCCGGGCGGGGCCGCAACTTTGAAAAGCAACATACTCTGACCAACGATACCGGAAAAGGCAGTCACCGGGGAAACTTCCTACGTTTGGAGCGCCGCCGCGAGAACGCCCGCCTCACAGTGGGCAGGCCTCTCGCTGAAAGTAGCAATCATCAGGGATTTTCAGATTTCCATGTTTGGGTCGAACTTCGGGGGCAGCTCAGCAGAGGGGAGAGGGATGGACGTTCTTCAAATCCGGCCACTGCCTGAACCGTGGTGGTTCCACATGGATCAATCAACCCATGGCTTTCTCGACGGCCGCCGCAATTTGCGATTTGGCCACTGCACCCGTGATCTGCTCGCTCACATTGCCGCCCTTGAAAATGATCAGGGTCGGGATAGCGCGGATTCCGTAGCGGGATGGTGTCTTGGGATTGTCATCCACATTGCACTTAGCCACCTTCAGCTTGTCGGCATACTCATTGGCAAGCTCATCCACGACGGGGGCGATGGCGCGGCACGGACCGCACCAGGGAGCCCAAAAGTCGACGAGCACCGGTACCTCGGATTGAAGTACCTCCTGCTCGAATGTGCTATCAGTGATCTCGACGATTTTCCCTGCCATCAGTTGGTCTCCTCATAGTCTGGTGATCCGAAGATGCGCCTCTGCCGGGACGGCTCATGACATAATTATTCATTCATTGCCAAGGCAATTGAGTATGCAATATAAGGCACCTGTTTTTGCATTGTCAATTGCCCATTCGCCTTTTAGAGCCCTGCGACCTTTGTCTCAAGTCTCCATGAGAGTGAAAATCACGCTTGAGCTGGTCGTGATGTCTGGCCTGATGGCCCTGCCTGTTCTGCGCTGGATCACAGATCGTTTGATCCTGCCAGGAAGGCGCCTCAACGATGAACTGATCCGGCAGGATCGGCCCAATATCGGAGCAGGCGTCATCGAGGGGACCGTCTATGTCTGCATGTCCTACCTCATAGGCTGGTGCAATCAATGACGAGATGATTCTGCTGCTCACGGTCTCACCTGTGGGAGGCTGCGGCCGTCTTCCATGGATCGAGCCAATCGCCGGCCCTCTTTTTCATCGACGAAGCGGAGCAGAAGTCCGCCCGACAGGAAAAGGACCACAACGGCCAGAATCGAATGCCTCGGGTTGCCGGTCAGAACACTGGTCCAGCCCATGAGGAGAGGGCCTACAACGGCTGCGAATTTGCCGAGCATATTGTAGAAACCGAAGAATTGAGCAGCCTTGTCTTTGGGAATGATGCGGGCGTAGAGCGATCTGCTGAGGGACTGCACTCCGCCCTGGACCAGCCCGATGATGCCCGCCAGAACGTAGAATTCCACCTCGTCAGTGATGAAATACCCGTAGATCGTGACTCCCACGTACGCGCCGATCCCGATGAAGATGCCGGTTTTGGGACCCCATTTCCGACCCAGCATTCCGAAGGCTATGGCCGACGGAAATCCGACGAACTGAGTCACGATGAGGGCGGTGAGGAGGCTCCTGGACGAGAATCCCAGAGAAAGCCCATAGTCGACGGCCATCCTGATGATCGTGTCCACTCCGTCGATGTAAAGCCAGTAGGCCGCAAGAAAAAGCATCACGACACGAAGCTTTCGAACCTCTGCGAAGGTCGCCCGAAGCTGCAGGAAGCCGAGAACGACGGTCTGCTTCAGGCCCGAAGAGGTTCGCCCTGGAGGCTCACTCACGAAGAGGAAAAGGGGGATCGAGAAAACCGCCCACCAGAGGGAGACGCTGACAAACGAAAGGCGAACCGCTTCTGCCGTTCCGCTCAGGCCAAAAGCGCCCGGCCAGAGCGTCATGACCACGTTGATGGCGAAAAGAAGTCCTCCGCCCAGGTAGCCAAAGGCAAAACCGAGGGCGGAAACAAAGTCTATCCTGTCCTCGTCCGCGACACTCACCAGGAGCGAATCGTAGAAGATGTTGCCGCCGGCAAAACCGAGGGCGGCCAGCACGTACAAGGACGCCGCCTGAACCCACTCTCCTTTGTCGACCCAGTAGAGCGAACCGGTGCAAGCGATTCCGAGACTGGCAAAAAGAAAGAGGCTCTTCTTTTTGACTCCGCCAGCATCGGCGATGGCCCCGAGCAACGGGGCCATCGCCACGAGCAGCAGGCTCGCCAGAGAATTGGCCGTGCCCAGCTTCAAGGTACTGAGCGATGCATCGCTTCCGGCACTCCAGAATTCCTTGAAGAACACAGGAAAGAACCCGGCCATCACGGTGGTGGCGAAGGCAGAATTGGCCCAGTCATAAAAGGACCAGGCAATCGTATCCTTTCGAGCTTTGGTCGGCGCGCTTTTCAAGATGAACAGCCCCCTGGTGGCTGAAGCGAAGTCGATTCTGTGAATACGGTGTCCTGATCCTTGTGACAGGAAACACATAAAGATGCACAGGTCAAGTCAAGGAAAGCCCTGGCCCCATCCTCAGAAGGCATGAGCCTCAGAAATGATGAGATCCTTGGTGGCACGTTCAAGCCGAATCAGGATAACATGATTTATTGACGGGATTGGCCAAACAGATCAAGGCCATAACCGGAATATCGGACAGTTTCGCATCCCTTGCTTGAGGCTCGAGTCGCCTTGTGCAAAATCTTCATTCAGAATTTTATTCCTTGACAAGCTTGATGGAGCTTGCTAGTTGGAACCCTCGAGAAATAAATCACTCAACGAGCCATTCAAACAATCTCCGTGAGGCACGAACCGGCTCACGGGGCACTTCATAAAAGAAAATAAGCTTACCGGCGAAAACGCCGGTCGACCCTATATCCCAGGCAAGGGCGTGATAAGAATCACAAGCCCGGCGGAAGCTGGGGTCCCAAGCTGCCGTCGGTGTGATGGTTTCGGATCGGCCACAGAGGGTTGGGAGGAATTGCGGGAAGGCCTTGTTGAGGCAGGGGAGCCCCCCCGGCCATGGCCCGCGCGGTTTGGTGGGGACAAAGCCGGGCCATGGAGCAGGCGAGGATACCCCGGGGGCCAGTGATCCTTAATGCGGTGGCTGGCATGAACATGAATCGTGGCGGAGGTGAGTGAGATATTTGTGTGAGTTGAGTCTATGGTGAAGGCGTCAGAGCAAGCGCAAATGATGAATACTCAAACATCGGATATATGCAATGAGTGAATACATTCCTGTTTTGATAATGCTTTTTTTAGCGGCTGCAACGGCAGGAGGTATGCTGGTTGCCACCAGTCTGATCGGTCCCAAGATAGCATTTCCGGACAAGATGGAGCCTTTTGAATGCGGGGAAAGCCCAATAGTATCTACAAAACTGCGGTTCTCTATTAAATTCTATTTGGTGGCGCTCTTTTTCGTTATCTTCGATGTGGAAGTGGTTTTTGTGTACCCGTGGGCCGTACTTTTCAGGGAACTTGGCTTGTTTGGATTTATTGAGATGGTGGTTTTCCTGACCATATTGGCAATAGGTTTGATTTATGTATGGAGAAGGGGGGCATTGGAATGGGACTAGAAAATATTCAGTATGGTGCCTCTCAGGAGCTCACGCAGAATCCGCCCGACTCAGAAGATCCGGAGCGCTTGCTGGGTGGCAGTGTTGTGTTGACCAGGCTGGAGTCCGTCGTCAACTGGGCAAGGAAGTATTCCTTCTTCCTGTACCCATTCATCACGGCCTGTTGTGGCATGGAGTTCATGTCCGTGGCCGGTCCCAGATACGACCTGGACCGGTTTGGTGCTGCCCTGCCGCGGTTTTCTCCCAGACAGGCGGACCTGATGATGGTCGTCGGGACCATCAGCCATAAGCAGGCCCCCATCCTGGTGAAGGTCTACAACCAGATGACGGAGCCCAAATGGGTGTTTGCCTTTGGCGTTTGCGCGGTCTCGGGTGGGTTCTATGACAACTACGCGACCGTTCAGGGCATCGATACGCTCATCCCGGTGGATGTCTACGTTCCCGGTTGTCCGCCCAGACCGGAAATGGTGATCGACGGGTTTCTCAAGCTGCAACAGAAGGTCGCCAAGGAGCGATGGTCGGATTGGCCGAGGGGTGCTTCACCGGTGACACCGGCCAATATGTGTTAATGGTCAGAAAGTCTCTTTGAACCTTTAAGAAATGCTCGTTTATGAATGCAAGCGTGACTCTGAACAGACTGGCCGAGCGGTTTCCTGGCTCCATCATCGACACTCATTCCCACAGGGGGGATGACACCGCGGTTGTGAAGCGGGAGGACATCCGCGCAATATGCGCCTTTCTGAGGGAAGATGAGGGGCTTTTGTACAACTTCATGATGGACCTGACGGCGGTGGATTACCTGGGTCAAGAGCCGCGGTTCGAGGTCGTCTACCATCTGTACTCTCTCAAGTACAACCGGCGCGTGCGCATCAAAGTGAGGGTTCCGGAGTCCGATTGCTTCATCGATTCGGTTGTTCCCGTGTGGCCCTGCGCCAACTGGTTCGAACGGGAAGTCTTTGATTTGTATGGGGTATCCTTCAATGACCATCCAGAAATGAGGAGGATCCTTCTGTATGAGGGTTTTGAAGGGCATCCCCTGAGGAAAGATTATCCGATCAAGAAGCGACAGCCCCTGATCGGGCCCATCAACTAACACTTCAATAATCAATGTTAGAGTCATGCCTGACATAGAAAAAGATCTTCATACCGAGCACATGGTGATCAACATGGGTCCGTCACATCCTGTGACCCATGGAACGGTCAAATTCCTGGTAACCCTCGATGGAGAGACCATCGTCGACCTGAAAGTGGAAATCGGTTACCTCCACCGAGGGTTTGAGAAGATGTGTGAAAACGGGACCTGGCAACAGGTGATTCCGTATACCGATCGGCTCAATTACGTCTCTCCGCTCATCAACAACGTGGGCTATGCCCTGGCGGTCGAGAAGCTCATCGGCATCGATGTCCCGGAAAGATGTAAGTACATCCGTGTCATTGCCTGTGAGCTTTCGCGCATCGCGGACCACCTCACCAACGTTGCCGCAGGCGGTCTGGAGCTCGGGGCCTTCACGGCTTTTCTCTATTTCGTCGAGGCCCGGGAGCTGGTTTGGGACCTCATCGAAATGCTTTGCGGGGCGCGCGTCACGACCAACTATGTGCGGATTGGCGGACTGAAAAACGACCTTCCTGAAGGGTTCTCGGAAAAGACCAGGGATGTTTTCAAGAGGGTCCGGGTTCTCTGGAAGGATGTCGATCACCTGCTGACCAAGAACCGTGTCTTCATAGACCGTGTACGGGACGTGGCAGTCCTGCCGGCGGACGAGGCGATCGCCCTGGGCTTCACGGGACCCTGCTTGAGGGCGTGCGGAGTTCCCTATGACGTGCGGAAGGCTCAGCCCTACCTCGTCTATGACCGCATGGATTTTGAAGTGCCCATCGGGGATACGGGTGACAATTTCGACAAGTACCTGGTGCGGATGGAGGAAATCCTTCAGAGCATGCGGATTGTGGAGCAAGCACTGGATCAGCTCCCCTCCGGACCCATCAACATCGATATGCCGCAGTACCGTTGGCAGTCCAAGGACGACATCGGGTCGCGCATCGATTCGTTGATTTTCCATTTCAAGACCGTGATTGACGGTATCAAGCCGCCTCCTGGCGAGGTCTACCTTGCGGTGGAAGGGGGAAACGGTGAGCTTGGGTTTTACCTGGTGAGCGATGGAACGGGGAAGCCCTACAAGTGCAGGGTGAGACCACCCAGTTTCCCGCTCACTGCCGCAATGTCCCGGTTGATGAAGGGGCGGCTCATCGCCGATATCGTCCCCACATTCGACATGATCAACATGATCGGCGGAGAATGCGATAGATAGCCATGATTGCAGATCTGATCGAGTCCCTAGCTAAGATAATTTTCATATTCACCGTGAATCTTGGCTTTTTTGCGCCGGTGCTGGGATGGGTTGAAAGAAAGCAAAGCGCCTTGATTCAGGACAGGATCGGGGCGAACCGGGCGGATATTCTTGGTTTCACCGTGATCGGGCTTTTTCACTCCCTGGCCGATGCCGTCAAGGTCCTCACGAAGGAGGACTTTATTCCCGCCGGCGCCAACAAGTTCTTCCACACGATGGCGCCGTTCATCAGTCTGGTGCCTGCCATTGCAGCATTCAGCGTCATTCCTTTCGGCGGGAAGTACACGGTTTTCGGTCACGAGGTCCATCTGGTCATCGCCGACCTCGACGTGGGAATCCTTTTTGTCTTCGCCCTCGCGTCCCTCTCCACGTTCGGGGTGGTTCTCGCCGGCTGGTCCTCCCGGAGCAACTGGTCGCTTATGGGTGGCTTGCGAGCATCGGCTCAGATGCTTTCCTACGAAGTCGCCATGGGGCTGACCATCATTGGCATCATCATGGTCTTCGGCTCTCTCAAGCTCACGGAGATCGGCGCCGCGCAGGAGAACTTCTTCCGGTGGGGCATTTTCCTCCAGCCTGTGGGCTTCATCCTGTTTTTGACCTGCGCCATTGCAGAGAACAAGCGGGTGCCTTTCGACATTCCCGAAGCCGAGTCCGAGCTCGTGGCGGGTTATTTCACTGAATACAGCGGCCTTAAGTTCGTCATGTTCTGGATGGGTGAGTTCCTGGAAATCGTGACCATCAGCGGGATGGTGACGACGTTGTTTTTCGGGGCCTGGCATCTTCCCTTCGTGACCGACCAGATGCTCCTGGACTTCTTTCAGTTCGCAGGTCCGAACGGCGCCGGCATTCTGGCCATGCTGGTGAATATTGCGACCTTCTTCGGGAAGGTGGTTTTCTTCATATGGCTGCAGATGGCTATTCGGTGGACACTTCCCCGCTTCCGGTATGACCAGATCATGAGGCTGTGCTGGAAGATGATTCTGCCGATTTCACTCATCAACATTTTAGTCACCGGACTGGTTCTCCTGATATGAACACAACGACCAACCTCGATCCAGCCAAACACCACCCGATGGTGGGCGTCCCTGTCGATGTGCTGAAACCCAAGAGGGTGAGAAAAGAGGTGAATCTCACCTTGTGGGAGAAGGTTTACGTCTTCGAGATCCTTCGGGGATTGTACGTCACCACGAAACACTTTGTCGTCAACATGATCGGGTTTGTCGCTCCTCCCAAGGGCAAGAAGCGGAGTGTTTTCACCGTCTATTACCCGGAAGAGCGGGTGACTCTTCCCGTTGCCTACCGGGGCCGGCCTGTTCTGGTGATGCGGAAAGACGGAACGGAGAGATGTGTCGCCTGCGGGCTTTGCGAGAAGATCTGCCCCGCCTCCGCCATATCGATTGTGGCCGGAGAGAGGGAGGATCTGGACAGGTATCCTGTGAGCTACACGCTCGATATGTCGCGTTGCGTGTACTGCGGCTACTGCGAGGAGGTGTGCCCGAAGGAGGCCATCGTCATGAGCTCTGAGTACGAGGGTCTGGCGGAGCGGGACAGGAAGAATTTGCGCTATTCCAAAGACAGACTGCTGAGGTCCGAGGAAAGTGTGAAGGACCGGATCGAGTACATCAGGAGGATTTACTCCAAATGGAACTATTGATGTTCTACATATTCGGCTTTGGTGCCGTTGTCTCCGCGCTGCTGATGGTGACCAACAGGAGACCGGTGCGCGCCGCCATGAGTCTGGTCGCGACCATGTCCTTCCTGGCCGGGCTGTATGTCCTCCTGGATGCGCACCTGATCGCCGTGCTTCAGCTCATCGTTTACGCCGGCGCCATCATGGTGCTCTTCCTCTTCGTGATCATGCTCCTCAACATCGAGGAGAAGGAAGGGTTGCTGGGGGTCAACACGATTCTGCTGCAGTTCATGGGGATGCTGGTGGTCGGGTTGCTCTTTGTGTCGATGGTGAGTCTATTCAAGGGTGGGGGGTCTCTCCTGGCCTCTGTGGATATCGCAAACGATTTTGGTACGACGAAAGCGGTGGGTAAGCTGCTCTTCACCGAGTATCTCCTGCCTTTTGAAATAGCGTCCGTGTTGTTGTTGGCGGCGATTGTTGGTGCAGTCATCCTAGCGAAAAGGAGGATCGATGATTCGGGGCGTTGAATGATTGCTCCGGATCATGAAGCTTAGCCTATGGTCACTTTAAACTCATACCTGGTCTTGGGTGCGGTGCTCTTCTCCATCGGGGCGGTGGGAGTGTTCACACAGCGAAATGCCTTGATCGTTTATATGTGCATTGAGCTGATGTTGAATGCCGTCAATTTGACCATCGTCGCTTTCTCACGCTTTCTCAACAATATGGACGGTCACGTGTACGTGTTTATGATCATAGCCGTTGCTGCGGCAGAAGCTGCGGTGGGATTGGCCATCTTCATATCCCTCTTCAGGAACAAAGAGTCTGTCAATGTAGATGACTTCAATTTAAGTAAAGGTTAATCAAAACGTGGAAACGATTGTATCCATCAAGCCGTTACTTGCCGTGCTGAGCTCCCTGCTGGCAGTGCCTCTGATTCTGAGGACGGGTGATGACCGCCCCAATGTCCGAGAGTTTTGGTCGATTCTGGCCGGGGTGATCAAGTTTTCAATCGTCATCTCAATGGTGCCGACCATCATGGCGGGGAACATCATCGAGTATACACTGGTCACTTTCTATCAGGGAATCGACATCAAGTTTCGAGTCGATCCGCTCGGCATCCTGTTCGCCACGGTCTCCTCCTTCCTTTGGATCGTCACCACGTTTTATTCCATCGGATACATGCGCACCAACAAAGAGCATGCGCAGACGAGATATTACATGTGCTTCGCCATCAGCCTCTCGTCAACCATCGCGGTGGCGTTTTCGGCGAACCTCATCACTCTCTTTGTCTTTTACGAGTTCCTGAGCCTTGCCACGGTGCCGCTGGTCGGTCACAAGGAGACTCCGGAAGCCCTGGAGGGAGCACAAAAGTACTTCCTTTACCTTATGACCATGTCCAAGACGCTGCTCTTGTCCGGCATCTTCATCATTTACATGGTGACGGGTAGTACAGACTTTACTCCGGGTGGCCTTCTGAAGACTCAGACTGGATCGACCCTGCTCTTTGCCGGTTTCTTCCTGTTCCTTTACGGGTTTGCGAAAGGCGCAGTGATGCCGCTTCACAACTGGCTCCCTTCGGCCATGGTGGCTCCAACCCCTGTGAGCGCGCTCCTCCATGCGGTCGCCGTCGTGAAAGTGGGGGTTTTCTCGATCCTCAGGGTGGTGTTCCACATTTACGGCGTTGATTTCATGAGTCGCATGGGTTTGGGAATCACTGCGGCGTACGTGGTTTCATTCACGATTGTCGTCTCATCGATCATTGCACTTTCCAAGGACAATCTGAAGGCGAGGCTTGCGTACTCGACGGTGAGCCAGCTTTCGTATGTGATCCTGGGGGCGGTTCTGCTGACATCGAGCAGCATGGTGGGGGGCATCATGCACATCGCCAACCATGCTTTTTCAAAGATCACCCTCTTCTTTTGCGCCGGCTCGCTTTACGTTGCTGCTCACAAAACCGAGGTCAGTCAGCTCTCGGGCATCGGGAAGAAGATGCCCTGGACCATGGCCGCCTTCTTCATAGGGTCCCTGAGCATGATCGGGGTGCCGCCCGCGGCCGGATTCACGAGCAAGTGGTACCTTGCCCTGGGATCCATTGAAGCCGGGGAGATCCCCATCCTGATGGTGCTCCTGGTCAGCACGGTGCTCAATGCGGCCTATTTTCTACCCATCACCTACAAGGCCTTCTTTGAGAAGGAAGAGGAATCGCACGGCGACCCCCACGGTCACGGTGATCACCACGAGGAGGTGCGGGAAGTGCCCTTCGTGGTGGTGCCGCTGGTGCTCACGGCCATCATATCCTTGTTGATTGGTATTTTCCCTGACTTCTTCTTGAGTCTTGCGCAGGAGGTGATCCGATGATCAGGAGGATCGTCCTTTATGTCGGAGACCCGGCCAATTCCAAGACTTTGAAAAAGCTGGGCTACCTTTCTCTGGTCCTTGTTTTCGTGGCGGATTTCTTCGTTCATCGTGATCATGCCATCTACATCTGGGACAAGATCCCCGGCTGGGGTGCCTTTTACGGCTTTGTCTCCTGCGCCCTGATCATTCTGGTCTCGAAGTTTCTGGGTCACCAAGGCGGCATCATGCAGGATGAGGATTATTACAATGACTGATTGGTTTCACCCGTCCCTGTTGTTCATCTTCGGAGCCGCCGGCATTCCATTTCTGAGCGGGAAGGTTCGGCAGGGTTACCTGATGGTGATCCCGCTTCTGGCTGTGGCGTGTGTCTATTCCATGACGCCCGGGACCTACTGGACCACGACGTTTCTGGGGACCGAGCTGACCTTTGGGGCCGCAGATAAGCTCAGCATTGTTTTCGGCTGGGTGTTCACCATCATGTCGTTCATCGGCATCGTCTACGCGCTCCACGTGGAGGACCGGGGCCAGCATGTGGCGGCTTTTCTCTATGTGGGAGGCTCCATAGGGGTCACTTTCGCCGGCGACTTCTTCACGCTGTTCATCTTCTGGGAGCTGATGGCCTTCGCTTCGGTCTACCTGGTTTTCGCCCGGCGCGTCAAGGCATCGATCGACGCCGGATATCGTTACATTTTGGTGCACCTTTTCGGAGGGGTGTGTCTGCTCGGAGGAATCGTGCTGCATTACATGAGCACGAAATCCATCGGGGTCGGCCCCCTGGATCAGGATGGGAGTCTTGGGTTTTACCTGATCCTGGTCGGCGTGCTCTTCAACGCTGCGGTGCCGCCATTCCATGCGTGGCTGACGGATGCTTATCCCGAGGGGACCGTGACGGGCTCCGTCTTCATGTCGGCTTTCACGACCAAGACTGCGGTGTACGTGCTCGTGCGCGTGTTCCCGGGGACCGAGCTCCTGGTGTGGATGGGAACGATCATGGCGCTCTACGGCGTCGTCTATGCCGTTCTGGAAAACGACAGCAGGCGGCTGCTGGCTTACCACATCATCAGCCAGGTGGGTTACATGGTCGCGGGCGTCGGGATCGGAACGGACCTTTCCCTGAACGGCTCCGTGTCCCACGCTTTTGCGCACATCTTCTACAAGGGACTCCTTTTCATGGGCGCCGGTGCCGTCATCATGATGACGGGCCGAAGCAAGCTCACGGAGCTCGGGGGGGTGTATCGAACGATGCCCCTCACGCTGGTCCTGTACATGATCGGAGGGTTTGCGATCTCGGCCTTTCCGCTCTTCAGCGGCTTTGTGACCAAGTCGATGGTCGTCTCCGGGGCGGCTCATGACCACAGGCCCCTCGTGGCCCTGCTCCTGACTATGGCCTCAGCGGGTACATTCCTCCATACGGGGCTCAAGCTGCCGTATTACATGTTCTTCGGCAAGGATTCCGGCCTGGAGGCCAAGGAGCCTCCCACGAACATGCTCATCGCCATGGGCATGGCGGCCTTCCTGTGTATCGGCATCGGCGTGCTGCCGGGACCGCTCTACGCGCTGCTTCCATTCCCCGTTGACTATCATCCCTACACGGGGGATCACGTGACCAGCGCCCTGGGCATCCTGCTCTTCACAGGCCTGGGCTTCTTCATGCTGCTCAAGAAACTGGATCCTGAGCCCACCATCAGCATCGATACGGACTGGGTCTATCGCAAGGGGAGCCGCGTGTTCATGTGGCTTGCCAAAGTCCCGGTCGCCGGCACGGACACCGTTGTTGGTGATATCTATAAAACCATTATTTGCAGATTCACCCTTTCGTTCTCGCAATTCCTGGCGCGCGTCTTTGACCTCCGAGGCATAGATGGCATGGTGAATGGGGTGGCTGCCTTTTTCATCGAGCTTGCCGGAAACCTGCGGGGTACGGCCAGTGGTTTGGTGAGGAACTATGCGGCTACGATGCTGGTTGGCGGCGTCGTGATCCTCGGTTATTACCTATTCGCCCACCTGATGAGTCTATGATGAATTTCTCAAATTTTCCCATACTGTCTGTCATCACGTATATGCCGTTGCTGGGGATCCTGGTGATCTGCTGCATCGACAGCAAGCGTCACGATTTGATACGATGGGTGGCGTTCATTGCCGGCGTCGTGACATTCTTCGTTTCGCTTCCGCTGTACTTCCTGTTTGACGCGACCACATGGCAGATGCAGTTTGTGGAGGACATCCCCTGGATCAGCCAGTTCGGAATCCGTTACCACATGGGTATCGACGGCATCAGCGTGCTTCTCGTTCTTCTGACCACGTTCCTGTCTGCCCTGGCCATCCTTTCTACCTGGACGGCCGTGACGGAGGGCGTGAAGGGGTACATGATCTCGCTCCTCTTCCTCGAAGTCGGGATGCTCGGTGTGTTCTGTGCTCTGGATTTCATCCTCTTCTACGTGTTCTGGGAAGTCATGCTGATCCCCATGTACTTCATCATCGGGATCTGGGGGGGACCTCGCAGGATCTATGCGGCCGTGAAATTCTTCATATACACCATGAGCGGCAGCGTGCTCATGCTGGTGGCCATTCTGGTCCTCTGGTACAAGTTCTACGAGGTCACGGGCGTTTTCACTTTTGACATATTGACTTTTTACAACCTGGGTTTGCCGTCGAACATCCAGCTCTGGCTTTTCCTGGCTTTCTTCCTGGCTTTCGCCATCAAGGTTCCCATGTTTCCGTTCCACACGTGGCTTCCGGATGCCCACGTCGAGGCTCCGACGGCGGGCAGCGTCATCCTGGCCGGCGTGCTGCTGAAGATGGGAACTTACGGGTTCCTGCGATTCAGTCTGCCGATCTTCCCTCAGGCCACGATGGATGCCATCCCATATGTCTTTGTCCTCTCGGTCATAGGAATCATCTACGGAGCCCTGGTGTCCCTGGCGCAGGATGATATTAAGAAACTGGTGGCTTACTCAAGCGTCAGCCATCTCGGATACTGCATGCTGGGGATGTTCGCTCTCAACCCGGAGGGTGTCAAGGGCAGCATCATCCAGATGATCAACCATGGGCTCAGCACCGGCGCGCTCTTCCTCATCGTCGGGATGCTTTATGAGCGTCGGCATACGCGTCTGATCTCGGACTATGGAGGCGTTTTGAAGGTGATGCCCATTTTCGCCGCGTTTTTCCTGCTGGTCTGCTTCGCCTCCATGGGTGTGCCCGGATTGAACGGCTTCATCGGGGAGTTGCTGATCCTCATTGGAGCGTTCAAGGCGTCCGTGGGTTTCGGCATGTTGGCTACCGTGGGTCTCATACTGGGGGCTGTGTACCTGCTGTGGATGTACAAGCGGGTCATGTACGGGGAGATCACCAAGGAAGAAAACAGATTGCTGAAAGACATGAACGGTCGGGAGTACGCCTATCTGGTCCCGATCATTGTTTTCATCGTTTGGATAGGTGTGTACCCCAGGCCATTTCTGGATAAGATGGACGTATCCGTTCAACACCTTCTGCAGGTGGTGAATCAGCAGGGAGCGAAGCAGGCAGATGCCCGGGCGGTCGAAGGGATGAACTCCAACACTGCAAATAGGAATACCGAACTGTTTGCCGCGGATCAGAGGCTGTAGCTTATGGAACAGGTGATGGCCACAATCAAATTGAGCGCTTTGTATCCTGAGATCGTTCTCACTGTCTTTGCACTGCTGATTTTGATGCTGCAAGCATTCAACAGCCTCCGCTACAAAGAATATTACGGGTATTTGACCCTGGTGGGCGTCTTGGCCGCCATTGGTTTCGTGGTCAGCCAGCCGGCCGGCTTTGATATGCGAGTGGTGGAATATACGTTCAGCAACATGTGGGTGGTGGACAACTACTCCCGGTTCTTCAAATTGATTTTCCTGCTGGGCACGGGACTCACCATACTCATTTCCATGAAGTATCTCGAGCATGAAGAGATTCAGTACGGGGAGTATTTCGCCCTGGTTCTTTTTGCGACGGTGGGAATGATGATCATGGCGAGCGGGGCCGAGCTGATCACCATTTTCCTGGGCCTCGAGGTCATGTCCGTGTCGTTGTATGTCCTGGCCGGATATACGAGGACGCGATTGGAATCGAACGAAGCTGCATTGAAATACTATGTGCTCGGCTCTTTTGCCGCCGGCTTCCTGCTCTACGGGATCGCTCTGATCTATGGCTCCACGGGGAGCACCGAGATCAAATCCATCGCGAAATTCGTCGCAACCTCCGGTCTTCGGAGCCCCACGATGATCATGGGGATGGCTCTGCTCGTGATCGGGTTCGGCTTCAAGGCCGCCCTGGTGCCCTTTCACATGTGGACGCCGGATGTTTATGAGGGTGCTCCTGCTCCCATCACGGCCTTCATGTCGGCGGGGCCGAAGGCGGCTGCTTTTGCGGCCTTCGTGCGGATATTCATGGAAGCCTTGCCTTCGCTGCAGGTGGAATGGACCGCCCTGATCTGGATCATCGCGGCCTTGACCATGACGGTGGGGAATGTTATCGCATTGGTGCAGGACAACATCAAGCGCATGCTGGCCTACTCGAGCATTGCGCATGCCGGCTACGTCATGGTGGCGTTTCTGGCTGCCGGCGAGCTCGGGATACCCAGCATCATGTATTATATGCTGACGTATACCTTCATGAACATCGGAGCGTTTGCGATCATCACGGTCCTTGGCGGGCGGGGGGAGCAAAGGGTTCGTATTCAGGACTATAAAGGTCTTGGGTATTCCAATCCCTACGCGGCGGTTGCCATGAGTCTGTTCCTTTTTTCTCTGGCTGGAATCCCTCCGACAGGTGGATTCATGGGGAAATTCTACATCTTTTCTGCCGCCATCAAGGAGGGCTTCATCGGTCTCGCCATCATTGGCGTCATCAACAGTGTTGTGTCTGTCTATTACTACCTGCGTGTGACCATAGCGATGTACATGGAAGGAACCAGCGCTGCGGCAGGAGCGGAAGGGCAGCTCGCCTTTTCGCCGGCCATTATTCTCGCCATCTTCATATCAGCCTATGGTGTATTGTCTCTGGGACTCTTCCCAGCTACTTACGTTGCCATTGCAAAGCTATCTCATCTAGCCCTGTAATAGGAGGGTGGATGATATTTCAAGGGTTATATTTGTGTAATCATATATGTTAAATCTAACTTTGAATGCCACAGTCGTCATCAGAGAAGGCAGAGAGATATGAGTACGGTCAAAGTTACGATCAACGGCAGAGAATTTGTCAGCGAAGCGAACAGCACCGTCCTGATAGCGGCCCGGAGTGCAGGGATCAAGATACCGACCCTTTGTTACCATGAACGACTGAGCCCCATTTCCTCGTGCGGGATGTGCGTCGTGGAGATCAGCGGAATGGATGAGCCGGTGGAAGCCTGCTCAACCATTGTTGCCGACGGGATGGTGATCACCACTGATTCGGAGCGTTTGCTGGGCATGCGTCAGGAGGCTTTGAAGCGGCTTCTGGTCCATCACCCGCTGGATTGCCCGATCTGCGACAAGGCCGGGGAATGCATGCTGCAGGACCTGGTCTTCGAATTCGGGGTCAGAGCGGATGATTATCAGGCTCCTCAAAAGCCGCGAGAGGCTGTTTATGCAACAAGTCTGATCAAGCACTGGCCAGATCGGTGCGTGTTGTGCCTGAGATGTGTCACGGCATGCCGTGAGATCAAGGGCGCGCGTGCTTTGGATGTGGCGGAAACGGAAGATGGACGGAGGATCGTCGGGGATCCGGATCGATGCGTGCACTGCGGGGAATGCCTGCAGGTCTGCCCCGTCGGGGCGCTCACCGAAAACCTCAGTCCCACCAAAGGCAGATCTTTCCTTGTGAAGAAGGTCCCGACCACGTGCACCTATTGCGGATGCGGCTGCCAGATGGACCTGCACGTTCTTGACAACCAGATTGTTGGCATCACAGGCCGTGAAGATCCCGGAGTGAACGAAGGCAGCCTTTGTGTCAAGGGCCGGTTCGGGTATGAGTTCGTCAAGAGCGACCAGCGCTTGACAAAGCCGCTGATCAAGAGAAACGGGAAGCTCGAGGAAGCTGAATGGGACGAGGCCATCAGGCTGGTGGCCAGAAAGCTTGGTAACATCAAGAAGGAATACGGGCCCGATGCCATCGGCGGTTTCTCCTCGGCCCGATGTACGAACGAAGACAACTACCTGTTCCAGAAATTCATGCGCGCGGCGATCGGTACGAATAATGTCGATCACTGCGCCCGTCTCTGACACTCCTCGACGGTGGCAGGGCTTGCCGCCACGTTTGGAAGCGGAGCGATGACCAATCCCCTGCAGGATGTGGTGAATTCAGGGGTCATTCTGATTACTGGTACGAATACCACGGCGAATCACCCGATCATCGGCAATTACATTCATGAAGCCGTCACAAAGCACGGCGCCAAGCTCATCGTCATCGATCCGAGAAGGATCAAGCTGGTGGACATCGCCGAAGTATGGCTTCATCCGAGACCGGGAACCAATGTGGCCTGGATCAACGGCTTGATGCACGTCATCATCAAGGAGAACTTGCAGGACCAGAAGTACATCGATGAGCGCACGACCGGTTTTGCAGATCTTAAAGAGGCTGTGGCCAAATACACTCCGGAATATGTATCCGGCATCACGGGGATTCCTGCAGAGGACATCGTCAAGGCTGCCCGCCTGTTTGGCACGGTGAAGCCGGGGTCGATCCTCTACGCCATGGGGATCACCCAGCACACCACGGGCACCAACAATGTGAAGAGCCTGGCTTCCCTGTCCATGCTCTGCGGGAATGTCGGAGTGGTGGGGGGCGGAGTCAATCCGCTGCGTGGCCAGAACAACGTCCAGGGGGCCTGTGATATGGGTGGCCTCCCGAACGTATTCTCGGGATATCAGGCGGTCACCGACGAGGCGGTGCGCGCCAAGTTTTCCAAGGCCTGGGGCGTTCCCAAGCTTCCGGACAAAGTCGGCCTGACCGTGACCGAGATGACGGCCGTTGCCGGAGATAAGATCAAAGCGCTTTACATCATGGGTGAGAACCCGATGCTGAGCGACGCCGATATTCATCACGTTGAAAAGAACATAAGAGCGTTGGACTTTCTCGTCGTGCAGGACATATTCCTGACGGAGACGGCCAGGCTTGCGGACGTGGTGCTGCCGAGTACCTGTTTTGCCGAGAAGGATGGAACCTTCTCCAACACCGAGCGAAAGGTGCTCAGGGTGCGCAAGGCGGTGGACGCTCCGGGCGAGGCCTGGGAGGATCAGCGGATCATCGCAGCCATCTCCAAACAGATGGGCTATGACATGGAATATGCGGACTCCTCCGCCATCATGCGGGAGATCAACCAGCTGACCCCGAGCTATGGGGGCATCACCTATGAACGCATCGAGAAGCAGGGGCTTCAATGGCCCTGCCCGACCCTCGAGCATCCGGGTACGCCCGTTCTCCATATCGGCAAGTTCACAAGGGGAGAGGGGGTCTTTTTCCCCATCGAGTACCAGGTATCCGCAGAGGTTCCGGATGCCGAATACCCCTTCTTCCTGACCACAGGCCGCGTCTATGAGCACTACCACACCGGGACGATGACCCGGAAGGGAAGCGCCTTGAATCGGCTTTATCCTGAAGCGCTGGCTGAGATCAATGTGGAGGATGCCAGGACGCTCGGTATCGTGGACGGAGAATACATCAATATGGTTTCCAGGCGTGGAAGCCTGAGGATCAAAGCCCGGGTGTCCGAAGTCACCGACCGCGGCGTGGCTTTCGTGCCGTTCCATTTTTACGAGGCTGCGGTGAACGAATTGACCAATAACGCCCTCGACCCTGTCTCCAAGATCCCGGAGTTCAAGGTCTGCGCTGTTAAGATAGAGAAGGCTGCTTGAGTCCTGGCTCTGTGGATGGCTTTGCTCGAATCCATGCAGGCAGTTTTTGACTTGAAGAATAGAGATGTGAAAGACAGCCTCCTGCTCCGGTTGGCCCGGTGCAGGAGGCTTTTTTGTGCGAGTCATCCACCATCCCCGAACCCACAGGGGCGAGGCGGCCTGCCGCTGATGATGGCCTCGGGCTGCTGCAGCCAAGTGGCAATGACTACACGTTGCCTTTGTGTCCTCCCCTGAAGGGCTCGGACGGCCCCACGTCTTGTGCCAGGCCAACCCCCCTCATCAATGCTGTTGAATTAAGCTCATATGCCTCGTCGGGTCAGGTGCCATGGGCTAAGTACACGTCCACGCAATTAAGGGTTCGAATTTGCAAATGTCATTCCGGCAGTCTTTTAGCCGGGATCCAGGTTTTCTTTGATCTGTCTGGATTCCGGCTTGAAAACCGCCGGAATGACGTGCTGCGGAGTCCCGCGGTCGCTATTGGACACTCCAATGTGTGCGCATGTACTAAGGCAGCGGCCGTTCCCCCTTGAGATGAAGGTCGTGCACCGGGCCCCATCCGTCATTTCTGAGCTTCAGAATGAGCAGCGGAACGGCCTGGGCC
>Ga0105094_10000287_pt1 | contig 24239 bp, 20 predicted proteins | sample PPLLak1March2015_2_FD_87023 | JGI IMG/M metagenome (GOLD analysis project Ga0105094, IMG submission 87023) | Freshwater sediment microbial communities from Prairie Pothole Lake near Jamestown, North Dakota, USA - PPLs Lake P8 Core (3) Depth... | ecosystem: Environmental > Aquatic > Freshwater >...
GTAAAAAGAGCATCCGTGAGATCCGCCAGGGATTTATCCTTAGCCTCATCCGTTTCCTCTTTTACGCTGTATTTTCCTAATTTTTTATCCGACAATTCTATAGGCGGTATGACATCCGGATTACGTTGCTTAAATTGTTCCAGCCATGGGGATCCAAAACCGGGTATATGGGGTTTGATAATTTCAAGCCTCACCAGTTCTAAAAAACATCGCGCTGTTGCGGCAACATCGGCCGCCGCATTATGGGCTTCTTCAAAATCCCCGGAAAACAGTTTCTGATGAAGTTCAGACAATGTCGGCCATTTATAGTTTCCGCCCTTGCCCCCGGGGAGAGCACAATATCCGGTTGCCTCTTCTTTGGTGCAGCAAAAAGGAATGACGGTCAACTCATCCGTGACTCCTGAACGTAGGTACTCTGCGCCTACGATGTTGCGGTCAAAATCAATATTATGCCCGATCACCAGCTTTGCCTGAAGCAATGACCGGTTGAATTCCTGAAGCACAAAACTGAGGTCATACCCTTCCTTCAGCGCCCTTTCCGTTGAGATTCCATGGATCTTTTCGGCAGCAAAAGGAATGGTGTAATGGTCAGGTTTAATAATATAACTTTTGGCATCGGTGAGCAGACCTTGCTCATTATGGCATTCCCAGGCAAGCTGGACCAGCCTGGGCCAGTTGTTGAGGTCAGTAACCGGCGCACGGTAATTGGCTGGTAATCCAGTGGTTTCGGTATCGAAAATTAAAAACATAATTGACTCCTCAGCGTATTATTAAACCATTGATAATCAAGGTTTAAATAAAATCCTTTCAGGGTATAAAAATAACCCAAACGAAGCCAATTCGAAAACTTTGTTAATAAAAATGCAAAAGAAGTTTTGCAGGAAAATCTCAGGAACAGTAAAGAATATTATAAACTGCCTGATCCCGAAGCCTGGCTTATTAATATACTTTCAATCTGCTGAATAAACATTTTTTTGGTTTCTTCCCTTGAACCGGCAATGCCTGATGACATGGTGGGATTACCTGTCGCCGGGCAAAACAGAAAAGCCGGAATGCTTTGAATGCCAAATACCGATGCCAGTTCTCTTTCCTTTTGCACATCCACTTTGTAAATGACAATTTTGCCGGAATATTCACGGGCCAATTCATCAAGAATCGGAGCTGTTTGCCGGCAGGGAGCACACCAGTCAGCATAAAAATCAATCAGGCAAGGTAAGCTTCCTTTATAGTTCCATTCGGTGGTATTTTTTTCATAATCCATTATCTTTTCCAGAAAATCAGCCCTGGTTATATGAACGGGCGCGCTGATAACAGCATTCTCCGCAGTCGTTTTTGTGTCACTGACAACCTGCACAGTCTGCTGACTTTCAGTACCGGTTAATGTTTCCTTTTTTGCCGTGTTTTTATCCGGTTGGCTATTGCAAGCCTGTATGGTAAGAAAGATCCCTCCCACAAAAAGAATTAATAACTTCTTCATGATCATTAGATTAAATATTAGAATGAATGATGTTTCATAACAAAAATCCCTTCAAAGATAATGCTATGCGTAATACAAAGCATTTTATTTTATATATTATTTAGATATGTAAATATATGTATATCATAAATTGTGCCAAAAGTATTTCTTCCATGAGCAGGCTGTCTTTATGGCTTATTCAGGGCAACGCTGTTGTTTCAACGGTATTGAAATCGGATCTAAGTTTATACAGTGCTCCCTTTTCGGTTACCTGAACATCAATGATATTCAGGGAAATCATTTTGACCAGAATGGTTTCGGCAATATGACGGGTGGTGTGTGCTATCCGGGTGAACCTGGAAAGGGTAATGAACGGATTCATTTCAAGGTAAGCAATCAAAGCCTTTTCCTCGTGGCCATATTTTAGCAGGGTGCCCCCCGACTTGTTTTTGCTGTTCCAAACCTTCAGGATTATCCTGTTGGCCTGGAAATTCTGGTCAGCAACACGGACAAAGGCAATCCAGTTGCCTTCTTCGTCTTGTGCAAAATGAGGTCTATCCTGGCTTTTCCTGATGGTTGCCTCCAGCACCCATCGTCCGTCAACATTCCACTTCTTTACAGTGTAATTGATTTTTGGCTTACAATATAAATGAGCAGCCGATTCGATCATGTATTCCTCTTCATCCGTCCGGATACCGGTTATTACACCATTGTCCTTCACGCCAATCAACAGTTTGCCGCCTTCGGTATTGGCAAAAGCTGACAGGGTCCGTGCAATTTTACGTGCATCGGAGATCTCAAATTTGAAATCAAGATGCTGATTCTCTCCCCTGGCAATCAACTCTCTGATATAATGTGACTTGGTTTTCACAGTGGATGAAGATGGATTTGGAATTCAAAATTAATTCATTTTTCCGGTAAAGCTTTAAGAAAGATGTTGGCATACCGGGGAATTAAACTTGAATATGCACAATGTCAGATAGATGAACAGGTTTCTGACAAAAAGTCAGCCTAAAAACCTGATGGGTCCAGGATTTTTATGTTTAAGTCTGAATAATGATTCACCAGGGTCAAAATGTAGATTACAACCTCCCGGTTTCCGATAACTTGTTTTTAAAGTGGAGAATAGGGGAGTCGAACCCCTGACCTATTGCATGCCATGCAATCGCTCTAGCCAACTGAGCTAATTCCCCGGTAGTATTGATTGATCTGATGATTTGTAGATTTGTTGATCGCTCGATCCAATCCACCAAATCCTCAAATTTTCAAATCATCAAATTGTTGGCGCAAAATAAACAAATTTATCCGATAATTACAAAACTTCTTTCAAATACATCCCCGTATAGCTTTTCTTGCATTGGATAATTTCCTCAGGGGTGCCCACAGCCATGATCTCACCTCCCTTTGAGCCTCCCAGGGGACCCATGTCGATAATCCAGTCAGCATGTTTAATGACATCCAGGTTATGCTCAATGACCACCACTGTATTTTTATTGTCAATTAGCCTGTTTATAATGTTGAGCAGTTTTTCGGTATCCGCCATATGAAGTCCGGTTGTTGGCTCATCCATCACATATACATTGCCTTTTTTATGCAGTTCGGAAGCCAGTTTCAGACGTTGTGCCTCCCCTCCTGACAGGCTGCTGAGCGACTGGCCGATTTCAAGATAATCCAGTCCTACTTCGTAAAGAATCTGCATCCGTCGCCTGATCTCAGCATCATCAAAAAATTCCCTGGCTTCTTCTACCGTCATCATCAGGATTTCATAAATATTGCGGTTCTTGTATTTCAACGCGAGGACCTCATCTTTGTATTTCTGTCCGTTGCATTGGTCACATACGATCTTTACATCATCCATAAAGCTCATCTCAATACTCAGGTATCCGTGTCCGTTGCATTTTTCACAGGCCCCTTTTGAATTAAAGCTGAACAACGAGGCATCGGCACGGTTTGAGGCAGCCAATTCCTTTCGCATGAGGTCAAAAACGCCGATATAAGTGACCGGTATGGAACGTGATGATCTGCCGATAGGGGACTGGTCAATTACAATCACATCGCTGTTTTGTTTTACAAAAACCTCATGGATGAGGCTGCTTTTACCGGATCCGGCAACACCGGTAATGCAGGTAAAAACCCCTTTAGGGATAGAAACCGATACATGCTTGAGATTATGTATAGCGGCGTTTTTTATGTCTATGGATGCTGTCCATTTTCGACGCTGAACCAACTGTTTTACTCTTTTTTTCAATAGTCTGCCCGTGAGATTGTCAATGGGATCGATATCATTTACCTTTCCTTCAAATAAGACTTGTCCCCCGCTTTTCCCTGCCCCGGGTCCAATATCGATCAGCCAGTCTGCGGCGCGTATGATGTCCGGGTCATGTTCCACCACCAGCACACTGTTACCTTTGTCACGCAAACGGTAAAGCATTTCTATCAGTTTTGCATTGTCCCTGGCATGAAGACCAATGGACGGCTCATCGAGGATATACATCATATCGACAAGATCACAGTCGAGCTGGCGGGCCATTTTTACGCGCTGTGACTCACCGCCCGATAAGGTTGAGACCGGACGGCTCAACGACAGATAACCAACGCCAATCTCTATCAGATGGCCGAGAATCTGCCGCATTTTTTGCACCATCGGCCTGGCTATTTCATGATGGATTCCCGACAGGAACAGTTCCAGATCTGTCAGTTCCAGGTTTACCAGATGATCAATGGACTGGTTGTTTATGTTGACTGACAGGGCTTTTTCATTAATCCTTGCGCCCATGCAAACATCGCACTGGCTGTAATCGAAATATCTTGCATACGCGTCCTTTTTGGCTGAGGGAAGATCATCCTCAGCCTTATTGACATATAACCGTTCCAGCTTCCTGACAATCCCTTCAAAATTCTTTGCATAGGTGCCGGCGCCATGTGGTTTGGTTATAGGAACATTATCAGCATTCAACAACAGGTCCATCTGTTCACCGGAAAATTCTTTCAGGGGAATTTCGGTGTTGAATAAATTCATCACCATGATCTCGCGCCACATCCAGCCACCAACCCTATAATCAGGATGGGTAATGGCTCCTTCCCTGAGTGATTTATCCTTATCTAACAACAAACTGACATCAACGGTGATTTTTTTCCCGAGGCCTTTGCATGCCGGACACATACCATCGGGATGATTAAAGGAAAAAAGGAATGACGGGCCGATGTAGGGTTCTCCGCATCGCGAAAACAACATGCGCAGATAGGTGTAGATCTCTGTGGCAGTGCCGATTGTACTGCGAAGGTTATACCCCATTCTTTTCTGGTCGATGACAATGGCGGTAGAGATGTTCTGGATTTCATCCACATCGGGTCGTGAAAGCTTGGGTAAGCGGTGCCGGGCAAAGGAGGAAAAAGTATCGATCAGCTGTCGTTGAGCTTCCGTATACAAGGTATCGAACACCAGCGATGATTTACCGGATCCGCTTACACCGGTAAAAACAACAATCCTGTTCCTGGGAATCTCAAGGTTTACATTTTTCAGGTTATGCACCCTGGCTCCCTTAATAACAATATTGCTCCCCGCCATAAGGGTTTCAACTTAAGGGTTTGAATAAAAAACGCGGTGTTAATTCCCAATAAACAGGTCCAGCGCTTCCTTGTCAGATTCCGTCAATACCATGTTTTTTGATTTCCATTCCGGTATGGTTTTATCCTTAAGGGAGGGAATATGTTTCTTCATGGCTTTGAACATGATGCCGGTCGCAAGTTTATAGGTGGTAAACAATCCGGTTTTTATATTATCCGGGATGGTTACCCCATTAATGGCATTAATCCATATCCTGTCAGGGTGTTGAAGCATAATGTATAGGCCACTGGTCCAGCATCCCAGAAGAAGAAAGGATACATCCCGCAAATGATCCGTCTTTAACTCCTCCACATCCATGATCCTGATTTCCAATCCTTTTCCACGCAGATATTTACCGATTTCTTCCCCGTACATCCGGGTATGGCCATTTTTGCTCCGAATGGCGATAAGTGCTTTTTTCATAGGGCATAAGTTTTGTTGTTATTGCTCTCTGGTCAGGTTTGTGATTTTTTCGGGAATAAAATTACAATTCTATTTTAACCTAACCATCCTAAATAATCAAATTATATTTGAGAACTGAGAATATAAAAATATTTGTTAATATCTGAATATTATGTATTTTTGTAGCTCTAAAAACTAGGACCATGGAGCTTAAGAAATCCTATAAAGCAGACCTTGAAAGAAAAAGGCTCATTTTTCTGGAAATAGGTTTAATTGTTGTTTTGGGTTTGACCCTCGCTGCATTTGAATGGACAACGCGTCCGTCAGAAGGCAACGAACTTCAGATTTCGACTGAGGATGTTGGAGATGAAGAACAAATACCCATTACCCGGCAGCAGCAGGAACAGATAGCACCACCTCCAACACAGGTTGTGGTCGAGCTCAATATTGTTGACGATGATGTTCAGCTTGACGATCAGCTGGAACTGGAAGATCAGTCAGCCAATGATAATATGGCCATGGACATTGTTGCTTACACGGCAAACGATGACGGCGAGGAAGTAGCAGAAGAAGTTTTCATCATTGTTGAAGATATGCCGACCTTCCAGGGCGGTGATCAAAATGCCTTCCGTACATGGATTCAGCAAAACCTCCGCTATCCCGAAATTGCACAGGAGAATGGGATAAGCGGCAAAGTATACGTACAGTTCGCGGTGAATTCCAAAGGCGAAGTTGTTGATGTTAAGGTTGTTCGTGGTGTTGATCCCGCACTGGATAAAGAAGCCATGCGGGTTGTTTCCTCTTCACCCAAATGGGTACCGGGTAAACAGCGCGGAAAACCGGTGAAAGTGCAGTTCACCTTCCCCATTGTATTTGTTTTGCAGTAAGATCATAAACTCAAAAAACCCTGATGCCAACGATCAGGGTTTTTTTTGTAACCTTTCTCCGCCGAATCCGAATAAAGACCAAAAAGAACTTCCAATTGTCGATTTGGTGAAATCTTAATAAATTTTGGTTATGAAACATTTATACCTTACAGCACTTATTATGTTTTTGCTGACCGGGTGTTCTTCGTCAAAAAAGCTGATGGAGCGGGGCAATTATGATGCTTTGATTCAGAAATCCGTTAAAAACCTCGTCAAGGATTCCTCCAGCGAAGAAGATGCAGAGATGCTCGATAAGGCTTATAAACTAGCCAATGAAAGAGATCTGGAGCGGATCAAATACCTGAAAACCGAGAACAATCCGCAATCTTATGATGAACTGTACCAGACCTATTCAAGTCTTAAATACAGGCAGACCAGTGTAAGAAAAGTGCTTCCGCTAAGGATCGGAGGGCGCACCATACAATATGAGTATGTCGATTATGACAAGTACATGGTCGAAGCCAAGAAAAAAGCCGCTGACTATTATTATGAGAATGCGACAAAGCTCATGAACATCAATACAAAGGAATCCTACCGTCAGGCCTATTATGAGTTCAAAAAGAGCAAGGATTATATGGGCAGTGCATATCCCGGTATTGATAACAGTATCAATGAAGCAAGGTACCTTGGGATCAGCCGCGTTCTGTTGGGGGTGGTCAATAAAACCCTGTTTAACCTTCCCGATGAATTCCTTAATAATGTTCTGACCATTGACACCCGGGAATTAAGCAATGAATGGGTTGAATTCCATGTACGGCGTCTGGATAATGAAACCCAGTATGATTATAATGTCGATCTGGTGCTTCAGTATATTGATGTCTCGCAGGATATAGTCTCTGACAAGGATTATATTGAGAAAAAAACCATCGAGGATGGGTTCAATTATGTGCTTGACTCCAAGGGCAATGTGATGAAAGACAGCCTGGGCAATGACATTAAGGTGAAGAAATATAAAGACATTACATGTACGGTCATCGAGACTCTGCAGGAAAAGCATTGCACCATTCAGGGCGTCCTGGAAATTATCTCCGTGAATCCCAAGCAATTGCTTAAAAAAGAACCCATTGCCGCCTCAACACATTTTGAACACATTTCGGCCCGGGCTATTGGAGATGTCAATGCGCTAAAGCCCGAAACAAAAAAGCTGATCCAGATTAAACGACTTCCTTTCCCTGATAACTTCAGTATGATCTATGATTGTACCGAGACGCTAAAGCTTTCCATCCATGACGCACTCAGGGCTAACCATTCACTAATCCAGTAAAACTATTCTTTCTATTGGGGGGATTTAATACCAGATCAGAAAAAGAACGGGCCATACTCATCGGAGTTGCAAACAGTGAATACGAGCCCGGCCAGATGGAAGAATTTCTGGAAGAACTTGCCTTTCTTGTTGATACTGCAGGCGCTGTTCCGGTCAGGCGGTTCATTCAAAAGCTGGAGGTACCCAATAACCGCACTTACATCGGCAAAGGAAAACTTGAGGAGATAAAGGAATTCATTTATGCCCATGGGATAGACATTGCCATATTCGATGATGAACTTTCCCCAAGCCAGATGCGGAATATTGAAGAAGAATTGAATATCAGGGTCCTTGATCGTACCAACCTGATCCTGGATATTTTCGCCAGCAGGGCTAAAACCGCATATGCCAAAACACAGGTTGAACTTGCGCAGTATGAATATCTCCTTCCAAGGCTGGCCGGTATGTGGACACACCTTGAAAGGCAACGCGGAGGCATTGGCCTTAGAGGACCGGGAGAAACCGAAATTGAAACTGACCGAAGGATCATAAGGGATAAAATTGCCCACCTGAAAGAGCAATTAAAAAAGATCGACCGGCAAATGACCACACAGCGCAAAAACAGGGGAAAGCTTGTACGCGTTTCACTGGTAGGATATACCAATGTCGGCAAATCAACCCTGATGAACCTGCTGAGCAAATCTGAAGTCTTTGCCGAGAATAAATTATTCGCGACCCTGGATACAACGGTAAGAAAAGTCGTCATAGGCAATCTTCCCTTCTTGCTGAGCGATACGGTCGGGTTTATCCGCAAATTGCCCCACCATCTTGTGGAATCATTCAAATCAACCCTGGATGAAGTGAGGGAAGCTGATATTCTCCTGCATATTGTGGATATATCGCACGCCGGATTTGAAGAACAGATAAAGATTGTGAACCAGACCCTTCATGATATTGATGCGTCCAACAAACCCACCCTGGTGGTGTTTAATAAAATTGACGCTTATCGTTATGTTGTCAAGGAAGAAGATGACCTCACGCCATTACACCGTTCCAATTTATCACTGGCTGAGCTAAAAAACAGCTGGATGGCAAAAAACAATGCACCCAGCATTTTCATTTCTGCCACCAGAAAAGAGAATATAGAAGAATTAAAGATGCTGCTTTACAAGAAGGTAAAAGAAATTCATATCACCCGTTATCCCTACGATAATTTTCTATTCTGAACCTATCTCCAAACCCCGACGGGGTTTTGAACACCCGGCGGAGTAAGGTTTATTTACACCAGTTTCTTTTCTACCAGGTATTCCGCAATCTGAATGGCATTCGTGGCAGCCCCTTTTCTCAGGTTGTCCGATACAATCCACATATTCAGCGTCCTGGGTTGTGTTTCATCGCGGCGCAAGCGTCCTACAAACACTTCATCGCGATTATGGGAGATTATGGGCATCGGATATACGTTATTTTTCGGATCATCCATCACAATAACGCCAGGGGTATCCTCAAGGATCTTCCTTACATCATTCATTTCAAATTCCTTTTCAAATTCAGCATTAACAGCTTCGGAATGCCCTCCGATAACGGGTATCCTCACCGTTGTAGCCGTCACCCTGATCGTATCATCCTCCATTATTTTCCGGGTTTCGTTCACCATTTTCATTTCTTCCTTGGTATAACCGTTATCCAGAAAAACATCAATATGGGGAAGTGCATTCATATCAATTTTATGAGGATAAGCCATCTCGCCTGAAATCCCTTTCCGTTCATTCATTAACTGGTCAACTGCTTTCTTACCGGTGCCGGTAACGGACTGATAGGTTGAAACCACGATCCGTTTCACTTTATATGCCCTATGAAGCCCGATCAAAGCAACCACCATCTGGATGGTCGAGCAATTCGGATTGGCAATGATCTTATCCGATTTTGTCAGCACATGTGCGTTCACTTCCGGTACAACAAGTTTGATATTCGGCTCCATCCGCCAGGCTGATGAATTATCTATAACCGTAGTCCCCACTTCCGCGAACTTCGGAGCCCATGTTTTTGAGGTTCCGCCACCGGCAGAAAAAATGGCAAGCTGCGGCTTCCTTTCAATGGCATCCTGCATCCCAACAACCGCATATTCTTTGCCCCTGAAAACCACCTTTTTTCCAATGGATTTTTCCGAAGCAACCGGGAGGAATGCAGTAACCGGAAAATTGCGTTCTTCAAGAACACGGATCATCTGTGACCCAACCAGGCCAGTGGCACCAACAACTGCAACTTTCATAACATTAACATTAATGGTTACAAGAACTGTTTTAACACACAAAAAGAATGTCTGCGACATTCTTTTTGATTTTTAATTCCTTTTGGTTAAATTTCTCCAAATGTTATTGGCAAAATTCGCAAAAAAATTGATTTATGAAAATAACTGCCGCTTTTTTTTTATTACTCCCCGTTTCTTTGCATGCCCAGCATAAAGAATCCATGCCCTATGATATGGTTATTAATGAAATAATGGCTGACCCGGAACCAGCGGTAAACCTTCCGCCGGTTGAATACCTGGAGCTCCTGAACAGGACGGGCCATGCAATTGAACTGCAGGGATGGACACTGACCGTTGGTGAAAGCAGCAAGGCAATACCAAACTGCCGCATTGAAGGGCATGCTTACCTGTTGCTATGTGAAGCCTGTGATTCGCTTTTGCTGAAACCTTTCGGAGCCGTTTTACCGGTCAAAGGATTGCCTGCCCTCAAAAATGAGGGAGAAACCCTGACCCTGTGCAATTCCCTGGGAGAAGTGATCCATGCTGTTTCCTATTCCTTAGCGTGGTTCAGCAATTCCCTGAAAACGGCAGGCGGTTGGTCACTTGAAATGACCGATCCTGATAATCCATGCGGAGGATACGGGAACTGGGATGGATCCGAAGATTATCTGGGGGGTACTCCGGGCTTTAAAAATTCAATATTTCGTCACAATCCCGACTTTGTCAGGCCCTTTTTATATCGGGCAGCCACGACCAGTGACAGCGGATTGCTGATTACCTTCAGCGAATCCATGTTATCTGCCGGTGGTGCTGACCCCTTTATTTATACGGTCAACAACGGTATTTTTCATCCTTCGGCAGCAGCGCCTGTTCCACCGGAATATTCCTCCATCAACCTGATTTTTCAGACAAAATTTAAATCCTTCAAAATATACGAGTTGATGGTCAAGGATGAGATCAGCGATTGCGCGGGAAATATGCTGGCAGACAGTTATATTGATTTCGGACTGGCATCCTTCCCTGATTCTTTTGATTTGGTTATCAATGAGCTACTATTTAATGCCCGGAACGATGAGGAATTTGTTGAAATCATTAACCGCACGGGCAATGTTATTGAGCTTTCATCATTAAAGATTGTATTGATGGATGAATTTACCGGCAGTCCAGTGAAAAAGCTGGCTGAAATAACCGGGTATTTTCAGTTGCTGCCGGGTCAGTATGCTGTTATAACACGCAATGCCAAGGCCCTTCAGGATCAGTATCGTTGCCCTGATCCGGCTGCTGTCATCGAAAGTTCAGGTATGCCTGCGCTTCCTGATCAGAAGGGTGTCATCGCATTGCTCGATAAGACGTACAGGGTAATTGATCAGTTCTCTTACAGGGCTGATTTCCATGCTCAACTGATAACGGACCCCAAGGGTGTATCCCTGGAACGTCTGAATGCTGACCAGCCAACCCATGATCCTGAAAACTGGCATTCAGCCGCTGAAGATGCGGGTTTTGCAACGCCGGGCTATAAGAATTCCCAGTCATTCAGCGTGGATGGATCAGCACAGGCATCCGTTTGGGCAGAGCCTGATGTTTTTACTCCCGACAACGACGGAAATGCTGATTGTATGGCCCTTGCCTATCGTTTTGACAAACCCGGTTACATCGCGACGGTGATGATCTTTGATGACCGGGGGAAACTGGTAAAGCCACTGGCCAATAATGTTATGCTTGGAACGGAAGGTTTTTTCATTTGGGACGGGACCAATCCAGCAGGGGCACCTGAAAAAGCGGGAATATATCTTATCTATACAGAAGTTTATGCCGAACAGGGCATAATACGCAAATATAAGAACACCTGTATTCTGGCCAGAAAATTTAAATAATGCGTTTTTTCTGCTTTGATTTTCCGTAACATAAATCAATGAAAAGTCGTACTAATTTTAGAATTTTATGGGTAGAAAATAATCCACTCCGTAAACTGCCGGTATATGAATTACACCATTCTGGTTGCTGATGATTCTAAATCGTATTTCGATACGATTGAAGAGGCATTCAGGCAGATGGGCGACCATTATAAGCTGATATGGGCCGGCACGGGTAAAATGGCTTGTCTTTTAGCGGAACAGTATTTACCGGATCTCATCCTGATGGATGTGATCATGCCTGAAATGAATGGTGTAAAGGCGATCCAGACACTCAAGGAAAATCCGCTGACGGCTGATATCCCGGTAATCATGTTATCGGCTTCAGAAAGCTTGCAGGCAGCTTATGAGACCGGGGCGCACGATTTCATCTCCAAACCTTTTAATCACTATGAATTGCTTATGCGGGTGAGGGCTTCATTAATCCTGATCGACAAGATCAAGGAGATAAAGAAGCAAAAGGAGAAGCTGGAAAGGGAACATCAGAAAATTTCCCAGCAACGAAAAGAGATCATTGATGATATTACCTACTCGAAACGAATACAGAAAGCGATTTTGCCGACCAGCGAGCTGGTAAGGGATATTTTCCCTGAGCATTTCATGCTGAATATTCCGAGAAATATTGTGAGCGGTGATTTTTACTGGGTTGGCCAGAAATCCGGGAAAAAGATCATAACCGTTGCTGACTGCACCGGACATGGAATCTCGGGTGCGTTCATGACCATGGCAGGAATTGCTTATATGAACGATATTTTTAACCGGTACACCATAGAAGAACCGGCTGAATTTCTTTACCTGCTGAGAGAAGAAGTGATGAAGTTGCTTCATCAGAAAGGCTTAGAGGGCGAGGCTTCCGATGGGATGGATGTGGCGCTTTGCATCATTGACGAAGAAAAGAAGGTCTTTAAATACGCCGGAGCCAATAATCCGGTTTACCGGGCCAACGGGAACGGGTTGGATATATTCAAGGCCGACCGCATGCCGATAGGAATTCATATTAATTTTACCACTCCGTTTACCTCGCAAAGCATTCGGTACAATCAGGGAGATATGTTGTATATGTTTTCAGACGGATATGCTGACCAGTTTGGAGGCCCTGATAATAAAAAGTTCCGGTATAAGCAGTTTCAGGATCTTCTTTTTTCCATTCATGAGTCCCCGATGGCGGATCAAAATGAAAAATTGTATCGCACATTTATTAACTGGAAAGGTGATGAGGAACAGGTGGATGATATACTCATCGTTGGAATCCGCTTATAACGGATGCAATGTTTCAGGGTTTGATGATGTTTTTTAATAAAGTTTTCGTAATTTAATTTTCTAAATTGTGCTTATGATTGATCCATATCGCCCAAACGGCCTTTTGATATTCAAAGCCTTGCTATTTTGCATATTATCAGCATATAGCCCTGGTAATGCATTGTTGGCTCAGGGGAAAGCAATACCGCAGGAAATAAAGGATGAAATTGCACGCAATAATCAACTCATTGAAAAATATACCCAAGAAGGGAATCTGACTGAAGCGTCAAGCTACCTGAGCCGGTCGGCTTATCTGATGCAAACCAACGGATTTAACGGTGAAGCGGTGGAATATTATCTCAGGGTACTGGACATTAACCAGCAACTGAATAATCAGAAAGGGATTCAACTGGTATCCAACAACCTGGGTATGATTTATATCGACCTTGAACAATATGACAAAGCAATACAATACCTGCAGAAAGCCCTGCAGATTTCTAAACAATCGCGCCAGCAAACCGAATCAGTATCCTGTCTTACCAATATAGCCGTGGCCCAGCAGGGATCAGGGAAGTATAAAGAAGCCAGTAATACGCTTGAAGAAGCTATTAATATCGCCAAAGAGCTGAATGATCTGAAACTGTTACGGCGTTGTTATGGTCTGGCATTTGACAGTTATGACAAAACCGGCAATTCGGACAAATCACGTGAATATTTTGAGCTTTATTCCGCACTGGATAAAGAGATCAAAAAGCAGGAGATGGAACGGGTAAAGACTTCGGCCGAGTCCGAAGTCAGTAAAGCCCATGCCGCAAGGCATATGACAGAGAAAGAGCTGAAGGTGAAAAATGAACAGCTTAAGGTAACCACCGATTCCCTGCAGGTTGCCGAGCAACTGACACGTGAACAACGGCTGGAACTGGAATTACGGCAGTCGCAGATCGACAAAAAAGAAGCCGAGATCAGGATTGAGAAAATGAAAAGTTTTCAGCTTACTGCTTTGTTATTGGGGTCACTTGCCTTTGCAGCCGTGCTTATTTATTTGTTGGTTCAGAATATACGCTCAAAACGGAAAATCAATGAGCAAAAGAATCTGCTGGAAATTCAGAATAAAAATATAACCGCCAGTATACGGTATGCCAAAACCATACAACAGGCTATTCTTCCTGATATCACAGCCATAAAGAAATATTTTGATCTGTTTATCATCTATCAGCCCAAGGATATCGTTTCAGGTGATTTCTACTGGTTTTCCGATTTGCATGCCAAAACAACGGAAGGTAAAAGCTTGTTTCTGGCTGTCGTTGACTGCACCGGGCATGGCGTTCCGGGAGCTTTTATGTCGATGATCGGCAATCGCCTGCTGAATGAAATTGTAAACGAACGAAGGATCGATAATCCAAAGGAAATCCTGGAGATCCTGAATACAGAGGTCCGCTCGGTTTTAAGGCAGGACCAGACCGACAATAACGATGGTATGGATATTTCCCTGTGCCGCTTTATAAAAAATGATGAAGGTAAAGTAAGCCTTTCATTTGCGGGGGCAAAAAGAAATATGCAGGTCATCAAAAAGGAAAGGAAAGAGATCATTAAGCTGAAGGGAGACAGGAGCTCTATTGGCGGAACAGGGGACAACAAGACACAGATCCAGTTTAGAAACCAGGAAATGCTGCTTTCCAAAGGCGACCTGCTTTACCTGTCAACCGACGGGATCATTGACCAGAACGCGCCTGACCGCAGCCGTTTTGGCACAAACCGGCTTGAAGAAATTCTGTTCAAATATTCCAAATATCCGATGGAAGAGCAGGAATATTCTATCCGTCAGGAAATTGAAAGGTTCCGTCAGCATGAAGATCAACGGGATGATATTTCATTAATGGGAATAAAAATAATTTAAACCACATACCATGCCAGTGATAAAAGAAGAATACCAGCAAAACTGCTTGCTGACCTACCAGGGCCCTATAACAGTCAATCTCGTATCCTTTCTTGGGAATTATATTAAATCATTTATTAATTATGACACCAAAGTACTGGTCAAGTTATTTAAGATATATATTGAACTGACCCAGAATGTTTCCTATTATTCAGCGGAGACCAAAGAGGTTAAAAATGGTGTCAATTGCGGTGTTGGCTGGTTTACCCTTCAGGAATATGACGATTCCTACCGGATCACTACCGGGAACAGGATATTGAAAACTGATGCTCCGAAACTGATCCAGTATTGCAATGAAATCAATGTGCTGAAAGAGGATGAGCTCCGGGAACTTAAAAGAAAGACAAGGGCACAGGCCATGGTGCGGGATGTAGGTGCTCACATCGGGCTGATTCAGACAAGTTTAACCAGCGGGAACAAGCTCGATTTCAGCATTGAGCCCATCAATCGTTCCCAATCTTTCTTTATTATTTCCACCCAAGTTATTAAACAATAATCATTGCGCAGTAACCATGGAAAGTCTGGTAATTAATGAGGTTAAAGGATCACCTTATTTTCCTTTCGTGCATTTCAATGCTGAAACCGGGGTATGCGAGATAAGGGGCGAATCATACATGGAAGAAACCTATAAGTTTTATGAACCGCTGATCCAGTGGATCAATGATTATGTGCGGCAAAATAAGCCGTTGGTGATGCATTTTATGCTCACCTATTTTAATACCAATTCTTCCCGTCTGATCCTGGATATCCTTGATGTATTCAAAAAATACCGTGAAAACGGCGGCCATGTGGATGTTTACTGGCACTATGACACAAAAGACCCGGATATGGTTGAGGAAATTGAAGATTTTATGACAGAATCCGGTTTGAAGATCAACATGGTATCTTTCTGAACAGCGTGTTTCTATAAGATCTTGGCTGTAAAATACTCCCGGTTCAGTCGCGCTATATGAGATATGGAAATGTTTTTTGGGCATTCGGCTTCGCATGCTCCGGTATTGGTACAGGCGCCAAAGCCCAGTTTATCCATTTCAGCCACCATTTCTTTCACTCTTTCTTTTGCCTCGATCCTGCCTTGCGGCAATTTCGCAAACTGTGAAACCTTGGCTGCCACAAACAACATGGCGGAAGCATTTTTACAGGCGGCAACACAAGCTCCGCATCCGATACAGGCGGCAGCATCCATGGAGATCTCAGCATTTTCTTTGGGAACGGGAATGGTATTGGCATCTGGTTGACCTCCCGTACTCACTGAAATATAGCCCCCGGCGGTGATGATCTTGTCAAAAGCACTGCGGTCGACAATCAGGTCTTTAATGACCGGAAACGGCCTGGCTCTCCAGGGTTCAATGGTAATGGTGTCACCGTTGCTGAAACGCCGCATATGAAGCTGGCAGGTTGTTATTCCACTGTCCTGCCCATGCGGCCGGCCATTGATATATAACCCACAGGCACCGCAAATTCCTTCACGGCAATCGTGATCAAAACAAACCGGTTTCTCCAGTTTGTCAATCAATTGCTGATTAAGGATATCCAGCATTTCCAGCAAAGAGCAATCAGGAGATATCCCCGTAAGATGGTAAATGACAAATCTGCCTTTTACCCTGGCATTTTCCTGCCTCCATATTTTCAGCGTAAAATCCATACCCATAGATTTGTATATTACACTCAATAATTAACTTTTGTAATTCCTTGTCTGTACTTTGATATTCTCATATTCCAGGATTTCCCTGTGCATCTCATGGCCCTTATCCTGCCCTTTGTATTCCCATGCGGCAACAAACATATAATCCTTATCGTTTCGCATGGCTTCACCCTCTTGTGTCTGGTATTCGTCCCTGAAATGACCGCCGCAGGATTCCTCCCTTTGCAGGGCATCACGGGCCATCAATTCGCCTATCTCTATAAAATCAGCTACCTTCCCGGCTTTTTCGAGCTCAGGATTGATCTCATCATAAGATCCCGGTACCCTTACATCGTTCCAGAACTCGTCCCTGAGGGCTGCAAATTCTTTAACGGCGCTTTCAAGGTCTTTCCTGTTGCGGCCCATGCCAACCATATCCCATAGCCTCAACCCAAATTTCCGGTGGATGGCATCAACGGATTGTTTTCCTTTGACGGCAAAAAGTTTATGAATCCTGTCCCGAACCTCCGACTCTGCCTGATCGAATTCAGGCAGCGTAACCGGCATGCTGGGAATGAGAATTTCATCAGCCAGATAATGCTGCAGGGTATAGGGCAAAACAAAATAGCCATCGGCCAGCCCCTGCATCAAAGCAGAGGCCCCAAGCCGGTTAGCGCCATGATCTGAAAAATTACATTCGCCGATGGAGAAGAGCCCCTGAATCGTTGTCATCAGGTGATAATCAACCCATAATCCCCCCATACAGTAATGAATAGCAGGATAGATCATCATGGGAGTTTTATAGGGGTCATCATCCACTATTTTTTCATACATCTGAAATAAATTGCCGTAACGTTGTTCGATAACAGTCTTGCCCAACCTTTTTATAGAATCAGCAAAATCGAGATAAACGGCAAGGCCGGAACCTACGCCAAAACCTGCATCGCATCGTTCCTTGGCGGCCCTTGATGCCACATCCCGCGGCACAAGATTCCCAAAGGCCGGATAACGCCTTTCGAGGTAGTAATCCCGGTCCTCTTCAGCCAGATCGGAGGGCTTCATGGTTTTATTCCGCAACGCCTCAGCATCTTCCTTTTTCCTGGGTACCCAGATACGGCCGTCATTTCTGAGGCTCTCGCTCATCAGTGTCAGTTTAGACTGAAAGGCACCGTGAACCGGAATGCAGGTGGGATGAATCTGGACAAAAGAAGGGTTTGCAAAAAGTGCACCCTTTTTATAAGCCTGCCAGACAGCGCTTCCGTTAGCACCCATGGCCATGGTGGACAGGAAGAAGGCCCTTGCATATCCTCCTGTGGCCAGTACAACAGCATGGCCAAAATGCCTTTCTATATGGCCGGTTACCAGATTCCGGGTTATGATGCCCCGTGCTTTTCCGTCAATGATCACCAGATCGAGCATTTCAGTCCTTGGGTACAGGGTAACAGTTCCTGCTTTTACCTGACGCATCATGGCGCCATATGCCCCCAGCAGCAATTGCTGTCCCGTCTGTCCCCGCGCATAGAAAGTGCGGGAGACCTGGGCTCCGCCAAAGGACCGGTTTTCAAGTAATCCTCCATATTCACGGGCGAAAGGCACTCCCTGGGCAACACATTGGTCAATGATTGACCCGCTTACTTCTGCCAGCCGGTAAACATTAGCTTCCCGCGCTCGGTAGTCACCTCCCTTGATGGTATCATAAAACAGTCTGTATACACTGTCCCCGTCATTGGGATAATTCTTGGCAGCATTGATACCCCCCTGGGCAGCAATACTGTGAGCGCGTCGCGGGCTGTCCTGATAACAAAAAGCCTTGACGTTAAAGCCCATTTCACCCAGGCTTGCCGATGCCGAAGCCCCTGCCAGTCCCGTCCCCACCACAATAATATCCAGCTTGCGCTTGTTTGCGGAATTGACAAGTTTTTGCGTTGCCTTGAAACGGGTCCACTTTTCAGCCAGCGGGCCTTCCGGTATTCTAGCATTGAGTTTAGTCATAACAGCTTATTATTCTTGTTATCACATTATAAAATAGATATAAACCGGTATCAGGATAAATCCGGCAGTGATGATGACGGTATAGAGAATGCCGATCACTTTTATTACCGGGGTATATACTTTGTGGTCAAGTCCCAGGGTCTGAAAAGCCGACCAGAATCCATGGAAAAGATGAAAGGCAAGAAAAAGCAAACAGGCAATATAAAAAATAACAAATCCAGGTATCTTGAACTTTTCAATCACCAGTATTCCCAAATCATGATATGATTTTCCGTTATAAAAAACTTCGGGTACCTCACCAAAGATTTTAGCCTTGAAATAAAAATCCGATAAATGTATCACCAGAAAAACAGTGATGACAACAGCGGTATGAATCATGAATTTTGAAAAGAAAGAGGTTTGTGAATAATTACCAACGCTGTAGCCTCTGCCCCGGGCTATCCAGTTTTTTAATTGGAGATAAAAGCCATAAAACATGTGCAATATTAATCCGCCAAACAACACCATCTCAATGATCTTGATGAGCACGTTGGATGACATAAAATGAGCGGCTCTGTTGAAGAATTCCCGTGAATCGGAAAAAATCAGGGACAGATTGATACTCAGATGCACGACCAGAAAAACAATCAAAAACAGGCCGGCCAGCGACATGATTAACTTTTTCCCAATGGATGATGCGAATATATTGCTCATAGAATTGGATTTAAGATGCAATAATGATATGTTTTGAATGCTTTACACAAATATATTTACCCAGGTATGAATTATAAAGTGCTTTTATCATAATCTGCTAATTTAGAAGCAATTTAAATTATTTTTATATTGACAGATTGAAAAATCAATTAATATCTTAATCTGTCCGGGTAAGACCAATACCTCATTTTTTATTATCTTTCGGTATTGATAAGCCGAATTATCCCGCAACAATCCCAGCGTCATGGTGTATCGTATCGGGTTCCATCATACAACCCTTCGCGTTGATTCAGAAGGCGAAGGAATTCCCTTGTTGCTGCTGCATGGATACCTTGAATCATTGAATATCTGGGATGGTTTTTTTCCTGCATTGCTGCCTCATTTCAAGGTTATCCGGATGGATCTTCCCGGCCACGGGGAATCAGGGGTAATCGCACCCGTACATACGATGGAAATCATGGCTGAATCTATATCAGCAGTGCTTGACGCCCTTTCTGTGGAATCCTGCATCCTGATTGGTCATTCCATGGGAGGCTATGTTACCCTTGCATTTGCCGAAGCCTGTATCGGGAGGCTTCTTGGTTTTTGCCTTTTTCACTCCACTCCCTTTGCCGATACGGAGGAAAAAAAGGCAAACCGCGAAAGGGAAATTGAACTGGTGCAGCATGGCAAAAAGGAGGTGATCATTCATGCTAATATTCCCAGGGGATTCGCCGACGATAATCTGGCCCGGTTAAAAACCGAGGTGGAAAGGGCAAGGCAAATTGCCCTTAACACACCTGATGAAGGAATAACTGCAGCGCTTCAGGGAATGAAACTACGAAAAGACAGGACTGCCATATTGAGGCAAAGTCCTGTTCCGGTGCTTTGGATTCTGGGTCAAAAGGATAATTATATCATTTTTGACAATATAAAAGAAAAAATCAGCCTCAATCCGCAAGGGCAGCTGCTGGTGTTGAAAAATGCCGGGCATATGGGATTCATTGAAGAACCGCAATCTGCCTGCAACGGCATAATATCGTATTTTATTCCATCGGAATGACTATCATCAATTCCTGCGCTGGCATTGTTTTATTTATATTTTACTTTATTTTTGTGAAAATTCTTTGATCCTTGCACCATTGTTTTAACACATAGATACAACCATGGAAGAAATTTTTCATCAGATTGCAAATTGCGTTGAATTTGGTAAAGTCAATAAAACTTCTCCCTATCCGCCCGACATGAAAGGGCAGGATGGGGCCGATGAACTGACAAAATATGCCCTGGACAATGGAGCTTCCCCTGTGGATGTTTTAAATAAAGGGCTTGTCATTGGAATGGAAAAGATCGGGTTGAAATTCAGGGAAAACAAGGTATTTGTACCCCAGGTACTGATGTCTGCCAAAGCAATGAACACCGCCATGCTGCACTTGAAACCCTATTTCCAGTCAGGTGCCGTAAAACGAAAGGGCATCTTTGTCATCGGGACCGTGGTGGGTGATTTACATGATATTGGAAAAAACCTGGTGTCGATGATGGTGGAAGGAAATGGCTGGGAGGTCATTGACCTGGGCACCGATGTAAAGGCAGGGAAGTTCATCAGCACGATTCAGGAACATCCCGGTTGCGTTGTTGGTTTGTCAGCCTTGCTTACCACAACCATGGGCAATATGGAAATGATCGTAAAAGAATTGCAGGACCAGGTACCGGGAACCAGGATATTAATAGGGGGTGCCCCTGTGACGGATGAATTCCGGAAAAAAATCGGAGCGGACTTCTACTCACCCGATCCGCAAGGCGCGGTGGAATACCTCAACCGGATGATTGCCTGAGATCCTTTTTCCGGACCCCTTCTCAGTGTAAATCCTTGTTATGAGGATATTCCGGTTATTGGCCGGTTTGTCTTTCATCATTTACAGCAATAATAATGCCCATGAGTGGAAAAGAACTGATTCAAAAAGCGCTTACCCTGCAGCCAACCGACCGGGTCCCCTGGGTTCCCTTTATTGGGATCCATGGTGCCAGGCTGATCGGTGTAAATGCGACGGAATACCTGCAGCATGCTGATCATATCGTTAATGGCATATCCAGGGCTGTTGAGATGTATAAACCCGATGGTATACCCGTAATATTTGATCTGCAGCTTGAAGCCGAAGCGCTGGGTTGTCAGTTGATCTGGGCCGATAATAATCCCCCTGCCGTGCATTCCCATCCATTGGTTCAGGGTACCATACTTGATTCCCTTGTCATACCCGGCCCGCAGCAAGGGAGAATTGGTGTTGCCATGGAGGCTGCCGGGCGTCTTCGGAAAATGCATCCCGATATTGCTTTGTATGGTTTAATAACAGGGCCTTTTACCCTTGCCTTGCATTTGCTTGGCACGGATATATTTATTAAAATGTTCGAAGACCCGGAATATATTCAGCGTCTCCTTGAATTCACCAAAGAAGTCGCCAAGGCCATGGCCGGGTATTATATGCAAAACGGATGTGATGTTATTGCCGTGGTTGACCCTATGACCAGCCAGATTGATCCCGGCTTGTTCCGGCAGTTTGTTTCCGCTCCTGCAACCGAGATCTTTGATTTTATCCGGAACAAAGGAGTCTTCAGTTCATTTTTTGTGTGCGGGCATGCCCAGCAGAATATTGAAATCATGTGCAAATGCAGGCCCGACAATATTTCCATTGATGAAAACATACCCCTGGACTTTGTCAAGCCGATTGCCCTGGAGCATAAAGTAAGCTTCGGCGGTAATATGAAACTTACCGTAGTCCTTCTTATGGGAACACCGGAGGAATGCATGCAGAATGCATTGGAATGCATCGATTCGGGCGGTAACCGGGGATTTATCCTGGCCCCCGGCTGTGATCTGCCCATGGATACTCCCCCCGAAAATCTTCAGGCCGTTACATCCATTGTTCATGACCCTTACAAGCAGGATGTCATAAGGACCATGGAAAAGACAGAAACGGATCTCGAGTTACTGAATATGAAAGACTACGGAAAAACAGACAAGGTCATCGTGGACATCATCACACTGGACTCCGAATCCTGTGCTCCATGTCAGTATATGGTTGAATCCGTTATAAAGGTGGCCCCCCAGTTTGAAGGAATTGTCGAATGGCGCGAGCATGCCATTAAACGTATGGATGCAGTGACATTTATGGCTTCCCTTATGGTTAAGAATATTCCGACCATTTGCATTGACGGCAAAATAGCTTTTGTTTCAAAAATACCTCCCCAGCATGAACTGGTCGCTGCTATTCAGAAAAGAATCAATGAAAAATTAAAACACTGGATAAAATCAAAAAAAAGTGAGATTTCCATCCTGTGCAAGAAATCGGATGACATCCAACCCCTGAAGGAAAACATAAGCCTCGCCATAAAGGAAACCGGGAAGAATATAAGTGTTCTGGTTAATAATGATGAAAAAATGATTCAGGAATTCGGAGCCTATCAAACACCTGCCGTGCTGTTAACGGAATTTAAGCTGAAATCACAGGGTGAGTTGCCTTCGGTTGAGGTGATTAAAGAATGGCTGAAGGAACTTTAACAAGATTTAAATTATACAACCATGGGAAAGATCCTTGAAAAGCTGAAAACAGCAAAAGTGCTTGTATCCGACGGAGCCTGGGGTACGCTACTGCACGCCAGGGGACTGAAACCCGGAGAATGCCCTGAACAATGGAACCTCAGCCATCCCGCTGAGGTGGCGGATATTGCATTACAATATATCAGCGCCGGAGCTGATATGATTGAGACCAATAGTTTTGGCGGAAGCCGTTTCAAGCTTTCGCATTATGGGCTGGAACATCAGGTTGCTGAGATCAACTGCCATGCAGCGGAATTATCCAGAAAGGCTGCCGGCACTGACAAGATCGTTCTGGGTTCTGTAGGTCCTACCGGTAAGATCTTAATGACGGGTGAGGTTACCGAAGAAGCGCTGTATGAGGCTTTCAAAGAGCAGAGTATAGCCCTTGCCAAGGGCGGGGCTGATGCCATCATCGTAGAGACCATGAGCGATCTTGATGAAGCCCGGATTGCCATAAAGGCAGCCCGTGAGAATACTTCCTGTGAAGTCATCTGTACCATGACTTTTGAAAAAACCGTATCGGGCGAATACCGGACCATGATGGGGGTCTCACCTTCTGAAATGGTTCAGGCCATGAAAGAAGCCGGGACGGACATCATTGGCGCAAACTGCGGTAACGGTATTGAAGGAATGATCGTTATCGTGCAGGAAATCCGGTCATCAGACAAGCAGATCCCGGTATTGATCCATGCAAACGCAGGTATGCCAGCATATGTAGATGGTAAAACAGTTTTTCCTGAATCCCCGGAACAAATGGCTGCATTCATACCTGCCCTTGTCGATGCCGGAGCCAATATCATTGGAGGATGCTGCGGAACGACTCCCCGGCATATCCGGATGATATCAGAAACCTTAAAGATGCGTTAATCCGGAAATGCAGGGAATACCTTTCTTTATGGTGACTGGTTTTCTGGGCAGCGGAAAAACCACCCTGCTCAGAAACCTGCTGAACCAATATGCCGGCTCTGTAAAGATTGGGATCATACAAAATGAGTTTGCTCCTTCCGGCATTGACGGCATCGACCTTATGCAGTCGGGCCTGCCGTTTTCCCTGCTCGAGATCAACAACGGCTCGGTATTTTGCGTTTGCCTGCTGGGGGACTTTATAAAATCGCTCGCAGCCTTTGTTGACGAAAAAAAACCTGATCTGGTCGTGCTGGAATCTTCAGGGCTGTCAGACCCCATTGCCATCGCTCAATTGCTTCAGTCGCCCCTGCTGCGCGACAGGCTTTATCTGTCTTATATCTGGTGCGTAATAGACTGCTTCAATTTTCACCGGACAGCCCTGGCTGAAACACAAACTACACGTCAGATAAGGGTTGCTGATACCGTCATCCTGAACAAAACCGATCTGGGAACTGAAAACCTGGATATGATCAGGGAAAA
>Ga0105094_10000290_pt1 | contig 24171 bp, 26 predicted proteins | sample PPLLak1March2015_2_FD_87023 | JGI IMG/M metagenome (GOLD analysis project Ga0105094, IMG submission 87023) | Freshwater sediment microbial communities from Prairie Pothole Lake near Jamestown, North Dakota, USA - PPLs Lake P8 Core (3) Depth... | ecosystem: Environmental > Aquatic > Freshwater >...
TCCGGCGCCTTGACGCACCATGCAGCTTCGCGCTTTTCTGCCGACGCCTTGACGCACCACGCGCTGCCAGCGGCCTTGCGCGCAAGAACGCACCAAGCCGAGCCGCTCGGCAAGGCCTCTCCGAACTCGCGCTCGTAGAGGGCATGGAACGCCTCGCCGGCAACGCGATGGTCCGCCGCGTCCTGCGCACCGCGCAACCCCGAATATGGGAAGTGGTGCAGGAAGTAGCCGAACATGTTCTCGCAGTCCTCGGCGTACTTCATGGTGTCCAGGATGTGGCCGTGCCAGAACTTGTCCACGTCCTTGGTCGGGGCGATGGTCTCGTCGGGAAATTTCGCGAGCAGAGTGAGGTAACGCTTATAGGCGACTTCCATCTGGTCGGCGTATTCGCGCGACCAGCCCTGGCCCTCCTCCGGGTCCATGAGCTTGAGCTTGATCGGGTCGAGGTCGAGGGCCTGGATGGCGGCGACGGTGTGCGCAACGGACTTGCATGCCTGAGTCATGGCTTTCTCCTGTGGATGGGGATGCCGGGCCCCTGCCCGGCGAAGCGAGCCTAGGAGAGCGGGCCGGGCGGGTCTGTCAGGAAAACTTGATCCGATGCGACCCTACTGCGTTTCGCGCAGGACTTCCTGCAGGGCGCGGAACTCCACCGGCTTCACCAGGTGATGGTCGAAGCCGGAGGCCGAGGCGCGCGCGCGGTCATGCATCTGCCCGTAGCCGGTGACGGCGACCAGCACGGTGCCCTTGAGCGCGGGGTCGGCCCGGATGCGCGTGGCGATCTCGTAGCCGTTCAGCGTCGGCAGGCCGATGTCGAGCAGCACCACGTCGGGCCGGTGCTCGCGCGCGAGGGCGAGGCCGGCGGCGCCGTCGGCCGCGACCATGACCTCGTGGCCGTCGGTCTCCAGCAGCAGGCGCAGCGCGTGCGCGGCATCCTGGTTGTCGTCGACCACCAGCACCCGTCGCGGCGTGCCGGCGTGCTTCCCATCCTCCCTGGAGAGGCTGGCGGCATCGATGATCGCCGGCTCGGCGCGCAAGGGCAGGCGCACGATGAACTCGGCGCCCTTGCCGGGACCTTCGCTGCGCGCCTGCACGCTGCCGCCATGCAGGTGCACGAGCCGCTGCACCAGGGTGAGGCCGACGCCCAGCCCCCCATGCGGCCGGTCGAGGCTCTGGCTGCCCTGCTTGAAGATCTCGAAGGCCGACTCGACGAGCTCCGGGGTCATGCCCACGCCGCTGTCGCGCACGCTGATCACCGCCTCGTCGCCCTCGCGGCGCGCCGCGACGCGGATCTCGCCGCCCTGCGGCGTGTACTTGGCGGCGTTGTGCAGCAGGTTCTGGAACACCTGGTTCAGGCGCACCTCGTCGCCGTCGATTTCCAGGCGCTCGTCCGCGATCTCGAGGATGAGCCGGTGCCTGCCCTCCTCGATCCACTGCCGGGCGGCGTCGAGCGCGTTGCGCAGGCTCTTGCGCGCATCGAGCGGCTTGCGGTCGAGCACCATCGCCGCGCGCGTTACGCGGCTCACGTCGAGGAGATCGTCGACCAGGCGCGACATCTGCCCGGTCTGGCGCTCGAGCACCTCGCGCACCCAGAGCTCGGTGGGGTCGCTGGTCGGCGCGCGCGCGAGGAGCTTCAGCGCGTTGGCCATGGGCGCGAGCGGGTTGCGCAGCTCGTGGGCGAGCATCGCCAGGAACTCGTTGGTCTTGCGGCTCGCGTCCTCGAGCGCCTCGACCCGGCGCCGGTCGGTGAGGTCGCGCGTCACCTTGGCGAAGCCGCGCAGCGTGCCGTCGCGCTCGAGCACCGCGCTGATCACCACGTTCGCCCAGAAGGTGGTGCCGTCCTTGCGCAGCCGCGGCCCCTCGTCCTCGAAGCGGCCGTGCTCGCGCGCGAGCGCCAGCTCCTGCTCGGGCCACTTCTTGCGCCGCGCGTCCTCCGGGTAGAACTCCGAGAAGTGCTTGCCGATGATCTCGTGCGCGGCGTAGCCCTTGATGCGCTCGGCGCCGGCGTTCCAGCTCGCCACGCGGCCGTCGGTATCGAGCATGAAGATGGCGTAGTCCTTGACCGTTTCCACCAGCAGGCGGAAGCGCTCCTCGCTGAGCCGCAGGCTCTCCTCCGCGCGCCGCCGCTCGGAGAGGTCGCGCGTGATCTTGGAGAAGGCGCGCACCGCGCCGCCGGGGTCGCGCAGCGCGGTGAGGACGACGTTTGCCCAGAAGCGGCTGCCGTCCTTGCGCACGCGCCAGCCCTCGTCCTCGAAGCGGCCCTGCGTGGCGGCGACCGCGAGCTCGTGCTCCGGCCAGCGCCGCGCCACCGCGTCCTCGGTGTAGAAGCGCGAGAAGTGGTGGCCGAGGATCTCCGGCGTGGTATAGCCCTTGATGCGCTCCGCGCCGGCGTTCCACGTCCGGACGTGGCCGCCCGGGTCGAGGAGAAAGATCGCGTAGTCGCGCGTGCTCTCGACCAGCTGCCGGAAGGGATCCTCGATGCCGATCTGGGGGACGGGTCCTTTGTGGGACATCGGCCGCGACTATAGCCGCCAATCGGGACGCTGTGCCCTGTAGTGCTCCGGACTACATGCCTTGCCAGCGCGGCGCACGCTTGTTGAGGAAGGCTTCCATGCCCTCGCGGAAATCCTGGCTCATGTAGCACATCAGGATCAGGTCTTCGCCCGAGCCCGCCGGCACCGTCGGGCGCAGGCGCAGCAGCGCTTCCTTGGTCGCCTGCAGCGTGAGCGGCGCATGGCTCGCAACCAGCTTCGCCACCTCCAGCGCGCGCGGCATGAGCGCGGCCGGGTCGGCGACCACCTCGGTCACGAGGCCGATGGCGAGCGCCTCGGGCGCTTCGACCAGGCGCGCGCGGAAGATCATGTCCTTGACGCGCGCCGGGCCGAGCAGCGCCGAGAGGCGCGAATAGTTGCCCGTGGAGAGGCAGTTGCCCAGCGTGCGCGCCACCGGGAAGCCGAAGCGAGCGTTGCCCGCCGCGATGCGCAGGTCGCAGCACACCGCGATGCCGGCGCCGCCGCCGGTGCAGGCGCCCTGGATCGCCGCGATGGTCGGCACCCGGCAGCGCTCGAGCGCACCGAGCACCCGGTCGATGCGCGCCTCGTAGTCGAGCGCGTCCTGCGGCTTGTCGAAGGCGCGGAACTGCGAGATGTCGGTGCCGGCGGCAAAGGCCTTGTCGCCAGCGCCGGTGAGGAGCATGGCGCGGATCGAGCGGTCGCCGTTGGCGATCGCGCACACCTCGGCCAGGCGCTCGTACATGGCGAAGGTGAGCGCGTTGCGGGCCTGCGGCCGGTTGAAGGTCACGTGCGCGATGCCGTCGCGCACCTCGTACAGCAGGTCCTGGGCTGTTTCGGTCGCCGCCATGATGTTCTCCTCTGGATGTGCGAGACTATCTCACGAGGAGGAAGACCACCATGAACCCAGCAAAACCCCTTCTGACGCTGCTCGCGGCACTGCTGCTGGCCGCCCCCGCCGCGGCGCAGGAGCGCTATCCGAGCAAGCGCCTGAACTGGACCATCGCCTTCGGCCCGGGCGGCGGCAACGACATCATGTCGCGCACGCTGATCCAGATCATGGAGAAGTACAAGCTCTATCCCGACAACATCGTCGCCGAGAACAAGCCCGGCGGCAGCGGCGCCGTCGGCTGGGGCTACGTCTTCAACCAGAAGGGCAACCCCTACCATATCTCCTCGACCAGCGGCAGCTTCATCACCACGCCGCTGCAGGCGAACACCGCCTGGCAGCCGAGGAGCTTCACCCCGGTGGCGCTGCTCGCCTCCGACGACCTGATCATCGTCGTCAACGGCAAGTCGAAGATCAGGACCTTCAAGGAATTCCTCGAGCAGGCGCGCGCCAAGTCGCCCTCCATCGGCGGCATGGGCGCGGTGAACGTCGACTTCATCGTGCCGAAGCTGCTCTCGGAGAAGGCCGGCTTCAAGTTCGAGTACGTGTCGTTCAACAAGCAGGGGGAGCTCACCACCGCGGTGCTCTCGAGCGCGCTCGACGCGATGATGGTGAACCCCGGCGAGGTGCTGGGCCTGCTGCAGTCGGGCGACCTGCGGGCGCTCGCCTACAGCGGCAAGAAGACCCCGGCGGTGCTCGGCAACATCCCGACCTTCGGCGAGGCGGGCTACGAGCTGGGCATCTCCATGCCGCGCGGGCTGGTGCTGCCCCCCGACGTGCCGAAGGAAGCGCAGGACTGGTGGATCGCCACGGTGAAGAAGGTCGTCGCCACGCCGGAATGGAAGGCGTACGTCGAGAAGCAGCTCCTCACCGAGAACGTCATGTACGGCGAGGACTTCCGCACCTTCCTGCAGAAGACCCAGGACGCGTTCGCCGAGATCCTGACCAAGTCCGGCGCCATCAAGAAGAAGTAGGGCGCCGGCGGCGCGATGCGGGCGGGATTCCTTCTCGCGATCCTGCTCGTCTCGGGCGGCTACACCTGGCTCGCCTTCGCCGAGCTGGACTATCTCTCCTCGGCGGGGCGGCTCGGGCCGGGCTTCTTCCCGCGCATCATCGGCGTCGCGCTCGTGCTGTTTTGCGCCGAGGGGCTCTACCGGGAGCTGACCGCGCCCCGGGAACCCCTCTCCGCTTTCTGGCGCACCACCGTCGTGGTCGCCGCGCTCTCGGCGGCGTTCATCGCGCTGCTCGAGCTCCTGGGGGGGCTGCTGGCGATGATCGCCTTCATGGCCGCGGCGCTCGCTTTCCTGAACCGCGGCCGCCCGTGGCAGAACGCGCTCCTCGCCCTGGTGCTCCCGGTCTGCATCTACCTGCTCTTCAAGGTGTGGCTCAACGCCGCGCTGCCGCGCGGCGTGCTCCTGCCGCTCTAGATGGACATCTTCGCCAACCTGCTGCTCGGGCTGTCGGTGGCGGTGACGCCGGCCAACCTCGCGTACCTCCTCGTCGGCGTGATGGTCGGCATGGTGGTGGGGATCATTCCCGGCTTCGGCCCGGCCGCGGCGCTCGCCATCCTGCTGCCCATCACCTTCGGCATGAATCCCACCGGCGCGGTGATCCTGCTGGCGGCGATCTACTACGGCGCGCAGTACGGCGGCACCGTCACCTCGATCCTGCTCAACACGCCGGGAGAATCGTCCTCGGTGGCGAGCACCTTCGACGGCTATCCGCTCGCGCAGCAGGGCCGCGCCGGGCCGGCGCTGGTGATGCAGGCGGTCGCATCCTTCGTCGGCGGTACGCTCGGCGTCATCCTTATCACGGTGCTCGCCCCCGCGTTCGCGCAGGTGACGCGCAGCTTCGGCCCGCCGGAGTTCTTCCTGCTGGTGATGATGGGCCTGTCCACGCTGATCGTCATGGTCGGGGGCAACTGGCGCTACGGGGTCATCTCGGCGCTGCTCGGCTTCGCGCTCGGCACGGTCGGCGTCGACCTGGAGACCGGCCAGACGCGCTTCACCTTCCGCTCGGCGGAGCTGATCGGCGGCATCGATTTCATCCCCATCGCCATCGGCCTTTTCGGGCTGGGCGAGCTCTACTACGCGTTCTATACGGGGATGCACGCGTCGGGGACGGGCGGCATCGTGCAGTACCAGAAGGAGAAGCGGTTCTGGCCGGAGCTGCGCGATTACGTGGAGACCAGGTTCTCGCTGCTGCGCGGCTCCGTGCTCGGCTTCGTCATCGGCGTGCTCCCGGGCGCCGGCGCAACCATCGCCTCGCTCATGTCCTACTCGCTGGAGAAATCCCTGTCGCGCACGCCGGAGAAGTTCGGCAAGGGCGCGATGGCCGGCCTGGTCGGGCCCGAGGCGGCGAACAACGCCGCCTCCTCCGGCGCCATGGTGCCGCTGCTCACCCTCGGCATCCCGGGCTCGGCCTCGACCGCGGTGCTGCTTGCCGCATTCGTGCTGTGGGGCCTCACGCCCGGCCCGCTGCTCATGGCCCAGAAGCCCGAGTTCGCCTGGGGGCTGATCGCCAGCATGTACCTCGGCAACGTGGCGCTGCTCGCGCTCAACATCTTCGCCATCCCGCTGTTCGTGCAGATGGTGAAGCTGCCCTACCGCATCCTCGCGCCGGCGGTGATCCTGGTGTGCACCGCCGGCACCTACAGCGTGAACGGCAGCATCGTCGAGACCTGGCTCATGTTCGCCGCGGGGCTGGTGGGCTTCTTCATGAAGCGCTACGGCTTCTCGCCCGCGGCGCTGGTGCTCGCGCTGGTGCTCGGGCCGCTCGCCGAGCAGTCGCTGCGCCAGTCCCTCACCATCTCGCGCGGGTCCTTCGACATCTTCCTCGAGCGGCCGACGTCGCTGTGGATCCTGGGCATCACCGCCGTGGTCCTCACCTTGGGCGTGCTGATGCGCCGCCGCAGCCTCGCAGACTAGGGAGCGGGAACGAATCCTGCAAGGCACGCGGCATGCCAGAGCGCCGCAAAGTCCGCGTCGGCCTGAAGGTCATTCACCGCCACCGCGTCGGCAACCGGGTCGTGCGGCGCGTTTCCGAGCTGGTGTTCGTCGACGGCCGTCCGCGGGCGCTGCTCGGCTGGATCGACATGGGCGGGATCCGCACGCCGATCTTCATCTGCGAGCTCGACAGCGCCAAGCTGCGCGGCCCCAAGGGCGCCAGGAACACCTACTACTACGACGCCACCACCATCGATCCCCGCTTCGAGGACCTTCCCGAGGAGGTCAGCGTAGCTCGTACGCGATGAGCTCGAGGTCGACCTCGGGCTCGAAGGATTAAATTAAGCGCGGGGTGGTGTGGACAGGATGTTGGTGGCCAAGGCCGGAATCGAACCAGCGACACACGGATTTTCAATCCGCTGCTCTACCAACTGAGCTACTTGGCCGTCACTGCAGGAAGGGGCGGATTATAAAGAAAAAGGGCGCCGACTTCGGCGCCCTTCTCACTACAGAGGACGGAGGTGCGGAGGAGACCTGGGTCTCCTCTGCTTCCTTACATGTCCATGCCGCCCATGCCGCCCATGTCGGGCATGCCGCCATGGGAGTGGCCGCCGCCGCCCTTCTTCTCTTCCACCAGCTCCGCGACCATCGCGTCGGTGGTGAGCATCAGGCCGGCGACCGACGCGGCGTTCTGCAGCGCGGTGCGCGTGACCTTGGTCGGGTCGATGACGCCCTGCGACACCATGTCGCCGAACTCCTCGGTCTGCGCGTTGAAGCCGTAGTTGCCCTTGTTCTCGAGCACCTTGTTCAGCACCACGGAGGGCTCGGCGCCCGCGTTGTCGACGATGATGCGCAGCGGCTCTTCGAGAGCCCGCATCACGATCTTCACGCCGGCTTCCTGGTCGTGGTTGTCGGCCTTGACCTTGCCCTCGAGGGCCTGCTTGGCGCGCAGGAATGCCACGCCGCCGCCCGGGACGATGCCTTCCTCGACCGCGGCACGGGTGGCGTGCAGCGCGTCCTCGACGCGCGCCTTCTTCTCCTTCATCTCGACTTCGGTCGCGGCGCCGACCTTGATCACCGCCACGCCGCCGGCGAGCTTCGCCACGCGCTCCTGCAGCTTCTCCTTGTCGTAGTCGCTGGTGGCCTCGTCGATCTGGACGCGGATCTGCTTGACCCGGCCCTCGATCTGCTTCTTGTCGCCACCGCCGTCGATGATGGTGGTGTTCTCCTTGGCGGACTCCACCTTCTTCGCGCGGCCGAGGTCCTTCAGCGTCGCGTTCTCGAGCTTCAGGCCCAGCTCTTCGCTGATGACCGTGCCGCCCGTCAGGATCGCCATGTCCTCCAGCATCGCCTTGCGGCGGTCGCCGAAGCCCGGCGCCTTGACCGCGACGGTCTTGAGGATGCCGCGGATGTTGTTCACCACCAGGGTGGCGAGCGCCTCGCCTTCGACTTCCTCGGCGATGATCAGGAGCGGCTTGCCGGCCTTGGCCACCTGCTCCAGGATCGGCAGCAGCTCGCGGATCGACGAGATCTTCTTGTCGTGCAGGAGGATGTAGGCGTCCTCGATGACGGCGATCTGCTTCTCGGGGTTGTTGATGAAGTACGGCGAGAGGTAGCCGCGGTCGAACTGCATGCCCTCGACGAGGTCGAGCTCGTTCTGCAGCGACTTGCCGTCCTCGACGGTGATCACGCCTTCCTTGCCGACCTTGTCCATCGCGTCGGCGATGATCTTGCCGATGTCGGCGTCGGCGTTGGCCGAGATCGACCCGACCTGCGCGATCTCCTTCGAGCTCGAGCAGGGCTTGGAGATCTTCTTCAGCTCCTCGGTGACCGCGATCACGGCCTTGTCGATGCCGCGCTTGAGGTCCATCGGGTTCATGCCGGAGGCGACGAACTTCATGCCTTCGCGCACGATTGCCTGGGCGAGCACGGTGGCGGTGGTGGTGCCGTCGCCGGCGACGTCCGAGGTCTTGGAGGCGACTTCCTTCACCATCTGCGCGCCCATGTTCTCGAACTTGTCCTTCAGCTCGATCTCCTTCGCGACCGACACGCCGTCCTTGGTGACGGTGGGGGCGCCGAACGAGCGCTCGAGCACGACGTTGCGGCCCTTGGGCCCCAGCGTCACTTTCACGGCGTCGGCAAGGATGTTCAGCCCATGCACCATCTTGGCCCGAGCGCTGTCGTGGAATCTGACTTCTTTGGCTGGCATTGCGATTTCTCCTGGATCTCGTTTAACGCTCAGGCGCCTTCGATGACGCCCATGATGTCTTCCTCGCGCATGACGAGGAGCTCTTCGCCCTTCACCTTCACGGTCTGCCCGGAATACTTGCCGAACAGCACCTTGTCGCCGGGCTTGACGTCGAGGGCGATCAGCTTGCCGGCGTCATCCTTCTTGCCCTTGCCTACGGCCACGACCTCGCCCTGGTCAGGCTTCTCGGCAGCGGTGTCAGGGATGACGATTCCACCCGCGGACTTGCGCTCTTCCTCGATGCGCTTGACGATCACGCGGTCATGCAACGGACGAATTTTCATGCTCGGACTCCCCAAATTGAAAAATACGATGTATTACAATGGCTTGCCATGAACAGGGGTTCTTCGGAAGCCGGAATTCTCGAACTGTTAGCACTCAGTTCGGACGAGTGCTAATGATAGGCGCTCGCTCGACGGGTTTCAAGGGGCTTCTGGGGATAGTGCTGCTGTTAGTGCTCACTCCAGTGCTCGCCGTCCTGCCAAAACCGGTGCTCGACGAGCTGCGCAAGATCGGCATCCCCGCCGCGAGCGTCTCGGCGGTGGTGCAGGAGGCCGGCGCGAGGCGCCCCGTGCTCGCGCACAACACCGGCGAGGCCATGAACCCCGCCTCGGTGATGAAGATCGTCACCACCTACGCCGCGCTCGAGCTGCTCGGGCCGGCCTACCGCTGGAAGACCGAGGCCTGGCTCGACGGCGACAACCTGGTGCTGCGCGGCACCGGCGACCCCAAGCTCAACTACGAGAGCTTCTGGATGATGCTGCGCGGCCTGCGCGCGCGCGGCGTGCGCGAGATCCGCGGCGACGTGGTGCTCGACCGCAGCTACTTCGGCACCGTGCCCGAGGCCCGCATCGACGACGAGCAGTTCCGCCCCTACAACGTCACGCCCGACGCGCTGCTCGTCAATTTCAAGTCGCTGCGCTTCGTGTTCGCGCCGACGGGGGAACAGGTGCGGGTGTTCGTCGAGCCGCACCTCCCCGGCCTCGACCTCATCAACGGCCTGCGCCTGGGCACCGGCCCCTGCCCCGAGGGCCGCGCCTTCCGCGACCTGATCGAGGCGTCGTTCGTGTCCTCGCCGCAGCCGCGCGCGGCCTTCAGCGGCCTCTACCCGCTCGAGTGCGGCGAGCGCGAGCTGAACGTGGCGCTCTACTCCCCCGAGGAGTACGTCGCCGGCATGATCCGCCACCTCTGGTCGGAGATGGGCGGCACCTGGAAAGGCAAGGTGCGCGACGGCGTGGTGCCGCCCACGGCGCAGCTCGTCCACGTGCACGAGTCGCAGCCGCTCGGCGAGATCGTGCGCGACATCAACAAGTTCTCGAACAACGTGATGGCGCGCCAGCTCTACCTCACGCTCGGCGCGCAGTTCGGCGGGCCGCCGGCGAGCGCGGAGAGCGCCCTGCGCGCCGTGCGCCAGTGGCTGGTGCTGAAGAACGTGCCTGCGCCCGAGCTGGTGATCGAGAACGGGTCGGGCCTCTCGCGGCTGGAGCGCGCGAGCGCAGCCACGCTCGCGACGCTGCTGCAGGAGGCCTGGAAGAGCCCGGTGATGCCCGAATTCGTCGCCTCGCTGCCGGTGGTGGCGGTGGACGGCACGATGCGCAAGCGCCTGCACTACGGGCGCGTGGCGGGCAATGCCCACCTCAAGACGGGGCTCCTCAACGACACGCGCTCGCTCGCCGGCTACGTGCTCGACCACCGCGGCCGGCGGCAGGTGGTGGTGATGATGATCAACCATCCGCGCGCGCCCGAGGCGGACGCGGCCTTTGATGCTTTTCTGAATGTTGTTTATGACGGCGCTATAAGCCGAGCTCGCCCCAAAGCGAGTCCACCCGCCGCTTCACCTCGGCGTCCATGACGATCGGCCGGCCCCAGCGCCGCGCAGTCTCGGCCGGCCACTTGCCGGTGGCGTCGATCCCCATCTTGGAGCCCAGCCCGGACACCGGGCTCGCGAAGTCCAGGTAGTCGATCGGGGTGTTTTCCGCCAGGAGAACGTCCCGGGCAGGATCGACGCGCGTGCTCAGCGCCCAGACCACTTCCTTCCAGTCGCGCGCGTCGATGTCGTCGTCCACGACGATGACGAACTTCGTGTACATGAACTGGCGCAGGAAGCTCCACACGCCGAACATCACGCGCTTCGCGTGCCCGGGGTACTGCTTCTTCATGCTCACCACCGCCAGGCGGTAGGAGCAGGCCTCCGGCGGCAGGTAGAAGTCGACGATCTCCGGAAACTGCTTCGTCAGCAGCGGCACGAACACCTCGTTCAGCGCGACGCCGAGCATCGCCGGCTCGTCGGGCGGCTTGCCGGTGTACGTTGAATGGTAGAGGGGCGAGCGCCGCGTGGTAATGCGCTCCACCGTCAGCACCGGGAAGCGCTCCGCCTCGTTGTAGTAGCCGGTGTGGTCGCCGTGCGGGCCCTCCAGCGCTTCGTCCCCCGGGCGAATGGCGCCCTCGAGGACGATCTCCGCGGTGGCCGGCACTTGCAGCTCATTCGCGATGCACTTGACGACCTCGGTACGCGAACCCCGCAGGAGCCCCGCGAACTGGTACTCGCCCAGCGTGTCCGGGACGGGCGTGACGGCGGCGAGCGTCGTCGCCGGATCGGCGCCGATGGCGACGGCCACGGGGAAAGGATCCTGCGATTTTTTCTGATGATCGGCAAAGTCCAGGGCGCCACCGCGATGCGCGAGCCAGCGCATGATGAGGCGGTTCGGGCCGATGACCTGCTGGCGGTAGATGCCGAGGTTCTGGCGCGGCTTGTTCGGGCCGCGCGTGACGGTAAGGCCCCAGGTGATGAGCGGCCCCGCGTCGCCCGGCCAGCAGGTCTGCACCGGCAGCCGCGAGAGGTCGACGTCGCGTCCTTCCCAGACCACCTCCTGGCAGGGCGCGCCCGAGCGCTCCTTGGGCGCCATGTGGAGCACCTGCTTGAAGAGCGGAAACTTGTCCCACAGGTCGCGCAGGCCCTTGGGCGGCTCGGGCTCCTTGAGGTAGGCGAGCAGCTTTCCCACGTCGCGCAGCGCCGCCGCGTCGGCGACGCCCATCGCCAGGGCGATGCGCCCGACGCTGCCGAACAGGTTGGCGAGCACCGGCATGTCGTGGCCGGCGGGACGCTCGAAGAGAAGCGCCGGGCCGCCGGCGCGCAGCACGCGGTCGCAGATCTCGGTCATCTCCAGGCGCGGCGAGACGCTCGCCGAAACGCGCTTCAGCTCGCCTTTCGCCTCGAGCTGGGAGAGGAAGTCGCGGAGGTCCGCGTAGCTCACCGCGGCAGCGCCATCATGCGCTCGCTCAGCGCCTCCGAGAAGTCGAGCAGGCGTGGATCGCGCCCGCGCGTGGTGAAGATGCGCTCGGTGCCGGCAAGCGCGAGCGCGAGCGTAGTCTCGCCGATCCAGCCGAGCGCGGCGAGCGCCGCGCCGCCGAGCGCGCAGGCGAGGCCGACCGCCGGCATGAGGCTCCCCACCGCCTCGAGAAAGCGGAAAAAGGCGAGCAGCCCGCGGGCGACGCCCTGCGAGCCGGCGGCGGCGAGCTCCGCCGCGGCGCTGTTGGCGAAGCCGGCGAGCGGCGAAGCGATGGCGAGCAGGAGGAGCGCCAGCACGACGAGCGCCGCGCCCCAGCCGAGCTTGCGCACATCGCGCTCGAAGGCGACGCGCACCGAGGCGATCGCCGCGAGCGGCAGGGTCTCCAGGTGCGACTCGCCGCGATGCACGAGGCAGGCGGGAAAGAGCGTCAGGTGCGTGCCGCGCAGCGGCCCGGCGGTGAAGTCGAAGCGCGTCAGGGCGACGCCGGGATCGCTCACCGCCATGGCAGCCGCACCGGGGTGCTCGCGACGATCCCCGCGAGGATAGCCAGGCCGACCCAGTTGTTGTGCCGGAACGCCTTGAAGCAGCCTTCGCGGCTGCGGTCGCGGATCAGGAACCAGTGGTAGAGCATCATTGCTCCGGCGATGCCGAGCCCGGCATGGTAAGGCCAGGCGAGGTCGAGGTAGAGGCCGGTGAAGGAAAGAATCGCCAGCATCAGCACGTAGCTCGCCATCACCGCGGCGACGTCCCATCGGCCGAGCGTCAGCGCCGAGGTGCGGATGCCCAGTCTTGCGTCGTCGTTGCGGTCCACCATCGCGTACTCCGTGTCGTAGGCGAAGGAGTAGAACACGTTCGCGGCGAGCAGCAGCCAGCATTCCAGCGGCAGGCGCTCCTGGATCGCCGCGTAGGCCATCGGGATGCCGAAGCCGAAGGCGATGCCGAGCACCGCCTGCGGCACCGGGAAGACGCGCTTGGCGAAGGGGTAGGCCGCGGCGATGGCGAGCGCCACGAAGGACAGGGCGATGGCGAAGCGGTTGAGGAACAGCACCAGGCCGAAGGCGCACAGCGCGAGCGCCGCGGCGAGCCAGAGCGCCTCGGCCGGCGCGATCTCGCGCGCCGCGAGCGGCCGCGTGCGGGTGCGCTCGACGTGCGGGTCGAAGTCGCGGTCGGCGTAATCGTTGATGGCGCACCCCGCCGAGCGCATCAGCCAGGTGCCCATGACGAAGATGAGCAGGATGTGCGCGCGCGGCGTGCCGCCGGAGGCGAGCCAGACCGCCCACAGCGTCGGCCAGAGGAGGAGCAGCGCGCCGATCGGCTTGTCGAGCCGGATCAGCCGCTCGTAGGCATCCAGGCGCCGGGCGATGACCGCGAGGTCCATGCGAAAGGATAACTCAGGCACGCAAAAGCTCTTGCCGCGACCCTAGCCAGCGAGCGACGTGCCGGCGCGCGGCGGCGGGGTCTTCCTCGATCAGCCTCTCGGCGGCCGCCTTCGCCTCCTCGACGAGGGGCGCGTCCAGGGTCAGGTCGGCGAAGCGCAGAAAAGGAGCGCCGCTCTGACGCTCGCCCAGCAGCTCGCCTTCGCCCCGCAGCGCGAGGTCAAGCTCCGCCAGCCTGAAGCCGTCGGCGTTCTCATAGAGGGCTTTCAGGCGCTGGCGGGCCGTGTCGGTCAGGCGATCCCCGAAAAGCAGGACGCACTCGCTCGGGCGCGCGCCGCGGCCGATTCGCCCGCGCAGCTGGTGCAGCTGCGCCAGCCCGAAGCGCTCGGCGCTTTCGATCACCATCAGCGACGCGTTGGGCACGTCCACGCCGACTTCGATCACGGTGGTGGAAACCAGGACATGGATGGCGCCGCCCTGGAAGTCGGCCATGATCGCCGCTTTCGCCTCGCTGCGCAGGCGGCCATGCAGGAGCTCGACGCGCAGGCCCGCGAGCTCGCGCGCCACCGTGTCGTGCGTCTGGACCGCGGTACGCAGCCCTTCCTTCGATTCCTCGATCACGGGACAGACCCAGTAGGCCTGCTGGCCCTCCGACACCGCTTCCCGGATGCGCGACAGGACTTCATTTCGCTTTCCGGCGGAGAAAGTTCGGGTGCGTACCGGCTGGCGCCCTGGCGGCAACTCGTCGATCGTCGAGACATCGAGGTCGGCGTAGGCGGTCATGTACAGCGTGCGCGGTATCGGCGTCGCGCTCATCATGAGCTGGTGCGGCCAAGCGCGCAGTTCTCCTTCCTTGGCCTTGCGCCGGAGATCGAGGCGCTGGCGCACGCCGAAGCGGTGCTGCTCGTCGACCACCGCCAGACCCAGGCGCGGCAGCTCGACGCCTTCCTGGATGAGCGCGTGAGTGCCGATGATGACCTGCGCATCGCGCGCCTTGGAACGGTTCTTCCTGGAAGTCCCGCCATGAAGCCGCGCCATGGTGACCCCGAGCGGGCCGAACCACTCGCCGAACTTGCGCCAGTGCTGCTCGGACAGGATCTCGGTCGGCGCCATCACCGCCGCCTGCCAGCCGGCATCGGCCGCGACCAGGCAGGCGATCGCCGCGACGATGGTCTTGCCGCTGCCCACGTCGCCCTGCAAGAGGCGCTGCATGGGATGCGACTCGCGCAGGTCGGAAGTGACCTCGTTCAGCACGCGCGCCTGCGCGCGCGTGAGCCTGAACGGCAGCTTCTTCAGAAACGCGTTCGCGAGCGGGCCGTTGCCCGGCAGCGCCGGCGCGCGCCGGTTGCGCCGCGCGCGGTACGCGAACCTCATGGAAAGCTGCTGCGCGAGCAGCTCGTCGAACTTCATTCGGCGCCAGGCCGCGGCGTTGTCGACGCCTGGTCGGGGCCGGTGCAGCGTCTCTACGCTTTGCTTGAAGCCTCCCAATCCAAGGCTTTTCAATAATGCAACAGGCAGCGTGTCGTCGAGCGGCTCGGTGTCGAGCGCCTGCAGGATCAATGCCCGCAGCTCGGCCTGCGGGAGGCCCGCGGTGGTGGGATAGATCGGCGTCAGCGCATCGGGCAGCGGCTCGTCCGCGGAGACGATGCGGTAGCGCGGATGCGCCATCGTGCCGCCGCGCACTTCGCCGAACGCGCGCACGTAGAGACCTTGCTCGGCGGCGCGCTGGAACTGCTTGAGCTGGCTGCCGTAGAAGTGGAAGAAGCGCAGCGCCAGGCCCTCGGCGAGCACGGCGAGCTGGCGCCTGGGGCGGAACACGATCTTCGCGCTCTGGACCTTGGCCTGGACCTGCACCGGCTTGCCGGAGGGCGCAGCCTCGACCGGCGTGAGGGCGGTCTCGTCCTCGTAGCGCAGCGGCAGGTGCAGGACCAGGTCGAAGCGGGAGCGCAGGCCCAGCTTCTCGAGCTTGCCGGCCGTCCCCTTCGACTTCACCCCGCGTGCAGGATCGCGTCGATCTCGACCAGCGCGCCGCGCGGCAGCCCCGCCACGCCGACCGCGGCGCGCGCGGGAAAGGGCTCGCGCACGTACTGCGCCATGATCTCGTTGACGCGCGCGAAGTGCGCGAGGTCGGTCAGGTACACCGTCATGCGCACCGCGTGGTCGAGGCTGCAGCCGGCCGCGTCCGCGACAGCAGCGAGGTTGCGGAACACGCGGTGCGTCTGCGCCTCGACGCCCTCGGCCATCTGCATGGTCGCGGGATCGAGGCCGAGCTGCCCCGAGATGTACACCGTGGAGCCGCCGGCTTCTCCACCCACCTTCACCGCCTGAGAGTAGGTGCCGATCGCGGCGGGCGCGTCCTTGGTCTGGATGACCGTTTTCATGCGGAGTATCTTAGCCCAATGATTTCCACGCTAGAAAAGCTGCTCGGCACGCCGCGCGACGGCGCGCTGCTGCGCTACTCGCTCGGTCTCGAGTACGCCAAGGCCGGCCGCCACGCCGACGCGGTGGCGCAGCTGCGCGAGTCGGTCGCCCGCGACCCGCTGTACTCCGCGGCCTGGAAAGCGCTGGGCAAGGCGCTTTCCGACCTGAATTCTCCTGATGAAGCCCTAAAGGCCTACGAGCAGGGCATCGAGGCGGCCAAGAAGAAAGGCGACCGCCAGGCCGAGAAGGAGATGACGGTGTTCGCCCGGCGCCTCACACGCGAGATCGAGAAGCGGCGGCTCAGGCCGGAAACAGGCTAGCGAGCGCGTCGCCCAGGCCGGCGACGAAGGTTTCCTTGCCCACGAGCGCGTCGGCGCCGGCGCCCTTGGCCGCGGCGAGCGTCTCGGGCGTATGGAAGAGCGCCAGCGCGACCACCGCGGGCGCGCGCGGCCCCGCCTTCACGCGCCGCACGAGCTCGAGGCCGCGCTTGGGCGCAAGCCCCAGGTCGAGCAGCAGCACGTCGGGCATCACCGACTCGACGAGGGCGAGCGCCTGGCGGGCCGTGCCGGCGGTGCCGGCGAGGACGAACCCGGGCAGGCTGGCGACGTGGCTCGCGGCCGCGGCAAGGAATGCCGGGCTGTCATCGGCGATGGCGACGCGCTTCGGGACGTTGTTTTTCACGCCTGCGAGGCTACGCATTGCCGCAAGGCGCGAGTATCGGGGTGTCCCCTAGCCCGGATTGCGAAATGCCTTATTTCCTCTCAACCATCGGGGGGAACAAGGCCGGTGCGCAATGCGTAGCGCACGAGGCCGGCGACGTCGCGAATGCCCAGGCGCTCCATGATCTGCGCGCGGTGCGTCTCCACGGTCTTCACCGAGAGGTTGAGCAGGAACGCGATTTCCTTGGTGCTCTTGCCGCCGGCGACGAGCCGCAGCACCTCGCGCTGGCGCGCGGTGAGCACTTCCGGCGCCTGCTCGCCGCCGGCGCGCTGCGCGTAGCCTTCAACAACCTGACGCGAGACGGCCGGCGAAAGCCAGCTCTCGCCGCGCATGACGCTGCGCAGCGCGAGCTCGAGCTCGCCGGTGGCCGCGTCCTTGAGGAGATAGCCGGCGGCGCCGGCGCGCAGCGCCTGCAGCACGTACTCCTCGCCCGAATGCATCGAGAGGATCACCACCCGCACCTCGGGGTTGCGGCTGCGCATGCGCGCCGCGGCTTCCAGGCCGGTGATGCCCTTCATGGCGATGTCCATCAGCACCACGTCCGGGTGGCTCGAGGCGGCGAGCTCGATCGCCTCCTCGCCGCTCGAGGCTTCGGCCACGACTTCGACCTCGTTCATGGCGTTCAAGAGCGACCGGATCCCGGCCCGCACCAGCGCGTGGTCGTCCGCGAGCAGCACACGGATCATGCCGCTTGCTCGCCCTTGACGCGCAGCACTGGGAAGGTGGCGACCACCACCGTGCCCTTGTCCGGGTCGGAGCGCAGCTCGAGCGAGCCGCCGACCAGCGCGATGCGCTCCTCCATGCCGACCAGCCCGAGGCTCGCGTCGGCGCCGGTGCGGGAGCGGATGTCCTCGAGGTCGAAGCCGTGCCCGTCGTCGCGCACGGAGAGCGCGAGCCTCCCCCCGGCGGTAAACAGGCGCACCCAGAGGTTGCGCGCCCCCGCATGGCGCAGCACGTTGTTGATCGCTTCCTGCGCGACGCGGAAGCAGGCCGTCTCGGTCTCCGGGCCCATGTCGGGGGGCGCGTCGGTGGCGTCGAAGTGCGCGGCGATGCCGGCGACGCGCGCCTGGCGGTCGAGGTGCGAGCGCAGCGCCGCGGCGAGGCCGAGGTCGTCGAGCTGCGAGGGGCGCAGGCTGAGCGAGAGCTGGCGCACCCGCTCGAGCGTATGGCGTACCGTCTCGACGCACTCCTCCACGCGCGCACGCGACTCGAGCTGGATCTTCAGCGCGGTGAGCGCCTGGCCGATGTCGTCGTGCAGGTCGCGCGCCAGGCGCCGGCGCTCGTCCTCCTGCACCTCGAGCAGGCGCCGCGACAGCGCGCGCAGCCGCTCGTGCGAGAGCTCGAGCTCCTGGTTCAGACGCTCGAGCGCCTCCTGCGCGCGCAGCCGCTCGGTGATGTCGTTGATGACGACCAGCCGCGCCGGCCGGCCGCGCCAGCTGACGAGGTGGCCGACCCCGTCGATGTGCAGCGTATCGCCGTTCTTCTTCACGTGGCGGAAGAGGGCCCGGTTCACGGTGCCCGCGTCGCGCTGCACGAACTCGCGGAAGATGCGCCGCTCCTCCGGATGGCGCACGTCGGTGGCGCTCATCTGCAGGAATTCCGCGCGCGTGTAGCCGTACAGGCGCACCGCCGCGTCGTTCACGGCGATAAAGCGCAGCGTCTCGGCGTCGAACACCCACATCGGCAGCGGGCTCGACTCGAACAGCATGCGGTAGCGGCCGGCCTGCGGGTCGATCTTGTCGACCAGGCGCTGCAGTGCGGCGGCGACGAAGCGTAGTTGCTTCACGGACGAATGGTAACGCTGGCACGCGCTTTGCGACTGCGCCCCGCCATGGACACCCCCCGGGGCAACGGCAAGTCTTACATCCGCCCCCCTGATTTGCACCCGGCGCGCTCCGTGCGCCCCGCCGAGGCTCGCTCGGCGAAAGCCGCTGGGCTGCGCTATGTCTCTGATGCGTCGCCCGGCATCGTCCGGGAGGGCGAGCCGGGCGCATTCCGCTACCGCCGTCCCGACGGCAAGGCGGTCCGCGACGAGGCGACCCTCGGGCGGATCCGCTCGCTCGCCATCCCGCCGGCGTGGCGCGACGTCTGGATCTGCGCACGCGACGACGGGCACCTGCAGGCGACCGGCCGCGACGCTCGCGGGCGCAAGCAGTACCGCTACCACGCGCGCTGGCGCGAGACGCGCGACGAGACGAAGTACGGGCGCCTGGTCGCGTTTGCGAAGGCGCTGCCCCGCATCCGGCGCCGCACCGGCCGCGACCTGGCGCGCCCGGCACTGCCGCGCGAGAAAGCGCTCGCCGCGGTGGTGCGCCTGCTGGAAGCGACGCTGATCCGCGTCGGCAACGAGGAGTACGCGCGCGAGAACGAGTCCTTCGGCCTGACCACGCTGCGCGGCCGCCAGGTGCGCATCGACGGGGCGACCTTGCGCTTCTGCTTCCGCGGCAAGAGCGGCGTGCAGCACACGGTCGAGCTCACCGACCGCCGCCTTGCGCGGATCGTGCGGCGCATGCGCGAGCTGCCCGGCGAGGAGCTCCTCGGCTACGTCGACGAGGCGGGCGGGACGCGGCCGATCGAGTCGGGCGACGTGAACGAGTACCTGAAGGAGAGCGCGGGCGAGGCGTTCACGAGCAAGGATTTCCGGACCTGGGCGGGGACGCTGCTGTGCGCGCGCGACCTGCGCAGGCTCGCGCCGCCCGCCTCCGACGCCGAGGGCCGGCGTCATCTCGCCCAGGCCGTAGCGTCCGTCGCCAGGGCCCTGGGTAACACCAAAGCGGTCTGCCGCAAGTGCTACATCCATCCCCGCGTCATCGATGCCTACCTGGAGGGCCGCCTGCGCAGCCTGATGAACGGCGCCGCGGAGGAAGCGGCCGTCGTGCGCGTGCTGCGCGCGAAGCCCAAGCCGCAGCCGCCGCTCTCGACGTTGCTGCGCCGGTCTTTGCGGGCACGCAGGTTGCAGGAACGCGGTCATGACGCGTCTGTTGATCGCGCTGCTGCTCGCGCTTAGCGCCTCGCCAGCGATGGCCGAAGGTCCCGGCACGCGCATCCGCTCCGGCTCCCAGCTGCCGCAGCCGCCGCTGATCGTCCCGCGCACCCCGGACGCCTGTGCTCGCTTGCAGGGTGCGGAGCGCGAACGGTGCATCCAGAACGAGCGCCAGCCGGCGCAGACCGGACCGAACCGCGGCCCCGGCAGCACCGGCATGGGCTCCGGCGCCGACGCCAGTTCGACGAGCGGGACTGCCGGTGGCGGTTCTTTCGGCGCATCGGCGCCGCGATGACCGGCACGGGGCTTGCGTGCCTCCCGCGCTGCAATTCCGACCAATCGTTTCTCGAGAGGAGCATCCAGATGAATCTGAAAGTTCTAGCCAGTGCAACCGCCGCGGCGCTCCTTGCGCTGTCGAGCGCCTCGTTCGCCCAGACCTCGTCGGGCAGCGCGGGCGCGCAGACCGGCGGCGCGTCGGGCAGCGCTGCCGCCGGCGGCATGGCGAGCAGCAATTGCGACAACATGATGGCGGCGGAAAAAGAGCGCTGCCTGCGCGAGCGCGGCGCGGCGAGCGGCAGCACCAGCTCGCAGAGCACCCCGCCGGCCAGCGGCAGCACGAGCGCGCAGAGCACCCCGCCGGCCCCGACGAGCGGCTCGGCCGCCGCGGGCGGCAGCAGCAGCACCAGCTCGCAGACCACGAAGACGCCGTCGGCTAGCGGCAGCACCAGCTCACAGACCACGCCGTCGTCCTCGGCGAGCGGCAGCAGCACCAGCTCACAGACCACGCAGACGCCGTCGGCTAGCGGCAGCACCAGCTCGCAGACCACGACGCCGTCCTCGTCCTCGGCCAGCGGCAGCACCAGCGGCCAGTCGAGCACCTCGACGAGCACCGGCGCGAGCGGCAGCGCGGCGGCGGGCGCGAGCGACACCAAGTGCGCGCAGCTGATGGGCACGGAGAAAGAGAAGTGCATGAAGGACGCCGCGAGCGGCGCGACCTCGGGCAGCACTTCGGGCCAGAGCAGCACGTCGGGCAGCACCACCGCCCCGGCCAGCAGCGGCTCGAGCACGACCTCGCCGAGCGGCGCGTCGGGCAGCACCACGAAGTAAGTCGATGCTCAAAGTGATCTGCGCGACGGTGCTGGGGGCGCTCTGGGCGCTGTCAGCGCTGTCGTGCAGTCATTTCGAGAGCCAGCAGGGCAGCGCCGCGGCCGGCGCCTCCGCGGCCACCGAGGCGGCCGAGGAAGGCCGTTGCGCCAATCTCTACGGCGCCGAGAAGCACTACTGCGAGCGGATGGGCTATTCGCGGTAGCGCGGTAGGTAAGCCTCCAGTGTTCGATGTGGCGAGCGCAACCAGGCGCCGCCACCTGCAAGAGTATCCCCACGTCGCCGCGTTCCTTCTGTGCGGCCGGGCACGCAATGACGGACCAGCCGCTATGAGCGGTGGCGCACTGCGCCGGCCGGGGTTTAGGGTCAGGCTATCCGCCCTACAGGAGATTACCCATGAACAGACTTCCCTTTATCCTTTCCTCGATTGCGGTCGCCATCCTTGCGGGATGCGCCACTGACAGTGCCATCACGCCGGCACCCGCACCCGTGGTCGTAGCTCCGGCGGCGGCGCCCTATGTGCTCGCCCCCGCCGGTACGGTCGTGGTGCCGCAAGCCAGCAGCGCAGGGATGGTCGTCGTTGCTCCGGCAGCCGCGCCGCTGCGCGTCGGTCTGGGCCGCATCGAATCGATTCTGGCTGTTCCGAGCGCCGCTGCCGGCGGGACGGCGCCGAGTTCGACCAAGCGCATCGTCATGAGGATGGACGACGGCTCGGTGCAGTACTTCGACACGCAGGCCGCGGGTCTGGCGGTGGGCGATCGCATCGAGATCACGAAGGACGGCACCTTGCGGCACCCGGCGTAGGCGCTAAGACTTCAGCGTTTGATGCTGGCCTCGGTGGGGCGCAGGGCATTGGACCGCCCTGTGCCCCGTTGGGCCGGTGGAGTGGAGGAGGCCGTCGGACGGCGACGAGGCGTAGCGCGAAGCCGACCAACTCGCGCAGGGTGTACACGCCGGGGCCGGCGAGCTCATAGGTCTGGCCGGCGGTCCCGCGGTCGGCGAGCATGCGAGCGATGGCCTCTGCAACGTCCTCCACATAAACGGGTTGCAGGCGGGTGCGGCCGCCGCCGATCAGCGGCACAACGGGGAGCAGGCGGACGATGTCGGCGAGCGTGCCGAACAGGGCGTCGCCTGGACCGAACATCGCGCTCGGGCGGACAATCGTGGCGCTCGGGAACGCCTGTCTGACTACGAGCTCACCGCGACCGCGCGCCCGAATGTAGGGAGACCGCGACCCCGGATCGGCGCCGATCCCGGAGACGAGCACGAGCCGCGCGACGCCGGCAGCAGCCGCCTCCTGCGCGAGCGTCCTGGCGCCTTGCTCATGGCACCGACGCGAAAGTCACGCCGGGCTTCTCGACATAGGCGGAGACGGCGTTGACGACGGCGTCGACCCCGGCTACGGCGGCGGCGACCGAGGCTGGGTCGCGCACGTCGGCGCGCAAGACCGTGACACGGTCCAAATCAGCCGCCCGCAGGACGCTCCGCGCCCGATCGGGAGACCGAACTGCGATGCGCAGCGTCGCTCCTTCGGCGGCGAGCCGCCGCACCAGCCCCCGGCCGAGGAAGCCCGTGCCGCCGAATACGCAGATCGTCGTCATGGATTCACAACCCTACATAGCAAGTGGTTTAAACAGGCCACCCGCGCGCGCATACTTAACACATGGCGCGCATAGTCAAATGCATCAAGCTCGGGCGCGAGACCGAGGGGCTCGATTTCCCGCCCTATCCCGGCGAGCTCGGCAAGCGCATCTTCGAGAACGTGTCGAAAGAAGCGTGGCGGCAGTGGCTCGAGCAGCAGAAGATGCTGGTGAACGAGAACCGGCTCAACCTCGCCGACAAGAAGGCGCGCGACTACCTCGCGCAGCAGATGGAAAATCATTTCTTCGGCAGCGGCGCCGACGTTGCCTCCGGCTATACTGCGCCGCAACAGAAGTAGGCATGGACGGCAATACACCAGCACCCACCGAGATCAAGCTGCACCAGAAGTCGCGGAAGATGGAGCTGGTATTCTCGGATGGCAGCCGGTTCGAGCTGAGCTATGAGCTGCTGCGCGTGTACTCGCCTTCCGCCGAGGTTCGCGGCCACGGACCCGGCCAGGAGGTGCTGCAGGTCGGCAAGCGCGACGTGGATATCCCGTCGCTCGAACCGAGCGGCAGCTACGCGGTACAGCCGACGTTCTCCGACGGGCACAGCACGGGCATCTATTCCTGGGACTACTTGTACTGGCTGGGCAAGAACCGCGAAACGCTGTGGCGGGAATACCTCGAGCGCCTCGAACGGGCCGGGGCGAGCCGCGAGCCGGGCCCCGTGCCTTTCGCGGAGCGGCCGAAATCAAAATAGCCGGCGCATTCAAGGTCGTACTCATAAACCCCTATGAGCTGGGGCGGCAGCCGTTTGCCCTGGCAGAGCCTGCCGCGTGGCTGAAGCGCGAGGGCTTTGCGGTGACCTGCCTCGATCTTTCGCTGGAGAAGCTCGATCCGGAAAGCCTCGCGGATGCGGGCCTGGTCGGTGTTTATGTCGGCATGCATACCGCCACCCGCATCGCGGTGCAGGCCTTGCCGCGCATCAGACTGCTCGCCCCGAGGGCCCACCTCTGCGTCTATGGGCTCTACGCCCCCATGAACGAGGCGCTGCTGCGCGGACTGGGCGTGGGCACCGTCCTGGGAGGAGAGGTGGAGCCCGCGCTCCTTTCCCTATGCCAGAGACTCAGGATCAACGGAAAACCAATGACCCAGAGCGAGCCGGCCATCAGCCTTGGCAGGATCGCGTTCGAGGTGCCGGACCGCAGCGGCCTGCCGAAGCTCTCGCGCTACGCCCACCTGGTGCTGCAGGACGGATCCACCCGCGTCGCCGGATTCGCCGAGGGCAGCCGGGGCTGCAAGCACCTGTGCCGGCACTGCCCCGTGGTCCCGGTGTACCAGGGAAAGTTCCGCATCGTTCCGGTAGACGTGGTGATGGAAGACATCCGGCAGCAGGTGAAAGAAGGGGCGACCCATATTTCCTTCGGCGACCCGGACTTCTTCAACGGTCCCACCCATGGCCTGAGGCTCGCGCGCGCCTTGCACGAAGCATTCCCGCGCGTCACGTTCGACGCGACCATCAAGATTCAGCACCTAATCGATCATCGAGAGCTATTGCCCGAGTTGCGCGCGAGCGGATGCCTGTTCATCACCTCCGCCGTGGAAGCCGTGGACGACGACATCCTGCGCCTTCTCGACAAGAACCACACCAGCCGGGACTTCGACCGGGCCGTCGCGCTCACGCGCGAAGCCGGCATCGCACTCGCGCCGACCTTCGTATCGTTTACGCCCTGGACCACATTGGAAGGCTACATCGCGCTGCTCGAGCGGCTCGTGGAGCTGCAGCTCGTGGAGAGCGTGCCCCCGGTGCAGCTCACCATCCGGCTGCTCGTTCCCGAAGGCTCCTGGCTGCTGAAGCTCCCCGACTTCCAGGAAAAGCTCCTCGCCTTCGATCCCGCGCTCCTCGGCTATCCCTGGATCCATCCCGATCCCCGGGTGGATCGTCTGCAGCAGGACCTGCAAGCTGAAGTGGCCCGATGCGAGCAGGAAGGTGTTGCGCGCCGCGAAGTGTTCGCTGCCATTTGGCGCATGGCCCATGAGGCTGCCGCGCGCCCCGCGCCAGCGCTCGCGGGCAATCTTGGGGCTCCGATCCCCCGTCTGTCCGA
>Ga0105094_10000292_pt1 | contig 24146 bp, 17 predicted proteins | sample PPLLak1March2015_2_FD_87023 | JGI IMG/M metagenome (GOLD analysis project Ga0105094, IMG submission 87023) | Freshwater sediment microbial communities from Prairie Pothole Lake near Jamestown, North Dakota, USA - PPLs Lake P8 Core (3) Depth... | ecosystem: Environmental > Aquatic > Freshwater >...
CGCAACGCGAAGGCATCGAAACCGCAGCGCGCCAGGTCGAACAGCGTATCGCGCAGCACATCGCCGATGGCGCGCAGCTCGCCGCGGAACCCATGCCGCTCGCGCAGCAGGCGCGCCGCCGAGTAGCCGCGTCCGTCGGTGAACGTTGGGAAACGCACGGCGATCAGCTCAGGGATGAAGCCCGAAGAGAACAGGACCGCAGGATCCTCCGCCCCCTCGAGCCAGACGCCGGTGCGGCCCTGCCGCCCCAACAGCGCCGCCTGTTGCCCGCGCCATACCGCCAGCGGCACGATGATGTCGCCCTCGGTGGGCAGGGGGCCGGCGATCGGCTCGTTCGGCAGTCCGATCACGCGCCAGCCGTCGCTCGCGATCCGGCGTTGCTTAATCAGCGTAGTCATACACGTGGCTCTTGAAAGGTTCGATGCCGAGGCGGTGCACGACGTCGACGAAGCGCTCATGCTCGGACTCGCGCTGCTCGAGATAGACCGCAATGAGCCGCTCGATGACGTCGGGGACCTCGTCCCGCGCGACCGACGGACCGATAACACGCCCGAGCGCTGCCTGCGCGCCTTGCCGGCCGCCGATGGTGATCTGGTACCACTCCTCGCCGTTCTTATCCACGCCCAGGATGCCGATGTTGCCGACATGATGGTGGCCGCAGGCGTTCATGCACCCCGAGATGTTCAGGTCCAGCTCGCCGATGTCGTACAGGTAGTCGAGATCGTCGAAACGCCGCTGGATCGCCTCCGCGACGGGGATGGAGACGGCATTGGCCAGCGAGCAGAAATCCCCGCCCGGGCAGCTGATGATGTTGGTGAGGAGCCCGATGTTCGGCGTCGCGAATCCCAGCTCCTTGAGCCTGCCCCAAAGCTCATGCAGGTCGCGCACGGGGACGTCGGGGAGCACCAGGTTCTGCTCGTGGCTCACCCGGATCTCGCCGAAGCTGTGACGCTCCGCCAGGTCCGCAACGGCATCCATCTGGTCGGCGGTGGCATCGCCGGGCGGCACTCCGGTTTTCTTCAGCGACAGCGTCACTGCGGCGTAGCCCGCGACCCGGTGCGCCTGCACATTGCGCTCGACCCAGCGGGCGAACGCGCGGTCCGCGGCCAGGCGTGCGTCGTACCGCACCTCCTCCTGCTTCCGGAGGACCGGATCGACGGTGGCGTAGGCAGGACGAGTGAACTGCTGCGCGACGCGATCGATCTCCTCCTGGATCAGCGTGCCGGGGCCGTCCTTCAGGTGCGCCCACTCGGCTTCCACCTGCTCGGCGAACCCCGCCGGCGTGAGGTCTTTGACGAGTATCTTGATGCGGGCCTTGTATTTGTTGTCGCGCCGGCCGTAGCGGTTATAGACCCGCAGGATCGCGTCCAGGTAGGTGAGCAGATGGCGCCAGGGCAGGCACTCGCGGATGACGTGGCCGATGATCGGGGTGCGCCCGAGCCCGCCGCCCACGATCACGCGGAACCCGATCTCGCTCGAATCGCTGCGCACCGCGTGTAAGCCGATGTCGTGCACCAGCGTGGCCGCGCGGTCCTCGACCGAGCCGTTGATCGCGATCTTGAACTTGCGCGGCAGGAAACCGAACTCCGGGTGCAGGGTAGACCACTGTCGCATCACCTCGGCCCATACGAACGGGTCGACGATCTCGTCCGGCGCCACCCCCGCGAAGTGGTCGGTGGTGATGTTGCGCACGCAGTTGCCGCTGGTCTGGATGGCGTGCATCTGCACCGTGGCGAGCTCCGCGAGGATCTCGGGCACGTCCTCCAGGCGTGGCCAGTTGAACTGGATGTTCTGGCGCGTGCTGAAGTGACCGCAGCCGCGGTCGTAGGTGCGCGCGATGTGCGCCAGCTTGCGCAACTGCGTGGCTGACAGCAGTCCATAGGGGATCGCCACCCGCAGCATCGGTGCACGCTTCTGGATGTAGAGTCCGTTGCGCAGCCGCAGCGGGCGGAAGTCGTCCTCGGAAAGCTGCCCCGCGAGGAAGCGGCGGGTCTGGTCGCGGAACTGGGCGACGCGCTCTTCCACCAGGCGCTGGTCGATCGGGTCGTAGAGATACATACGCTGTCGCTGGGCAGGACCGGGCCGGTCTATTCTGGGAGACGCCGCTGACGTACTGTCGACCGAAGGGTCAACAGCACGTCGGCGCGCAACCGGCCAACATTCGCCCAGACCGGGCGGCGCGTGGCCGACGGCAGAAACTGGAATCGGTGCGTAGCGGGCACCGCCGAGCAATCAGGGCGGGCCGCCCGCCCGGGGCAATGCCCGGCAACACTCGCGCACCACCCGCAACGGTCGACCTCAGGTCGCCGATCTGCAGTGCGGCGCGGGAGCCCCACACGGCCTGCGGGCTCCCCAGGGAATGATGCGCGGTCATCTGATTTGCTCGATCACATTAGGCTGGCATGCTAGCAACTTGGCGGCCGTTGTGAACGAATAATGAGTCATATCCTTATGCCTTTCGGCTATATACATTAGCGCGATCGACTGCGGACTCGGTTCGACGCTCGACGTCCCTCGCGCATATGCAAAGAATCGGGAGTTCGTTCCGTTTTCGTCCGCGCCTCGCTACAGTTCGAGCCGTTAGTCGATCTGGAGATGAGCACGGATGCAGGTGACGGCAACTGCCAGCGCGGGGGATGCGACCGACACGGTACCCGCGGAGGTGGTGGGTGCGCTCGCGCGACTGCTGCGAGAGGTGCGCTACGGCTCCATCGAGATCGTGGTGCATGACGGCCGCATCACCCAGATCGAGCGCAGGGAGAAAGTGCGCTTCGCGCCGCCCGAGCAGCTGCGCTGAGCCTGCGTTCCTCAGCCCCAGAGTCTCGGGCCGGTTCAGGTTCGTCCTCGCCAGCTTGATCGCGGCGCCCGTCGTGTTTCGGGGTGCAGTGGCCGGGTTCTCTGGCCCGGACCGATTCCTGGGGTGCGGGCCACTGCCTACCGGTCCACCGGAGGCGATCGTAGCAACAGGTAGCGAAGTGAGCTGACCGAACCATCGGAGGATCTCTTCATGACAGATAAATCTAAGGAGATCCTTACATGCGTTCTCACCGGTCATGGTGGCCTGCGCTGCTCGCGGGCGGCAGCCTCATGCTCTCGTCCTCCCAGCTCCTAGCGCAGGCTTCGTCACTCGACGAGGATGTGCTGCGCGCGCGCGTCGAGGAGCTCGAGCAGAAGCTCAAGCGCCTCGAGGAGAGGCTCGAACAGCAGGCCCAGCCGGCTCAGGACAGCGCGCGCGCCGCCGAGAGTCCGCCGGCGAGCGAGCCGTTTGCTCGCGAGCAGGCCCTCCAGGAGCGCGTCGAGGAGCTAGACCAGCAGGTCAAGGTGCTCGGCCGTAAGCAGGAACTGCAGCAGGAAGAGCAAACGGGGGCGAAGAAGACCACCCCAACAGTCACCGCGGGCGAGAACGGGTTGACGGTGCGGTCTGGCGATGGGCAGAACCAGTTCCGGCTGCGCGCCGTGCTGCAGGCCGACGGGCGCTTCTTCGCCAGCGACAGCGGCAACGACACGTTTCTTCTGCGCCGGGTTCGGCCGATCTTCGAGGGGACGGTGGGGGGGATATACGACTTCCGCTTTACGCCGGACTTCGCGGGGGGCCAGACCGTCATCCAGGACGCATACGTCCATGCCCGCTTCCTCCCCTATGCGCAACTGCGTGTCGGGAAGTTCAAGGCACCGGTCGGACTGGAGCGGCTGCAGAGCGCGTCGGATATCCGGTTCGTCGAGCGCGGCTACCCGACCAGCATTGTCCCCAACCGCGACCTCGGTGTGCAGCTGGGGGGAGAGCTTTTCGATCGCGCGCTCGAGTATCAGGTCGGGTACTTCAACGGCGTGGCCGACGGGGGCAGCAGCAACAATCTCACCCGGGAACAGGACAACAATACGGACAAGGACTGGGCGGCGCGTGTGTTCGCGCAGCCGTTCCGCAACAGCATCGGCCCGTTGCAGGGGCTGGGCCTCGGCATCGCCGGTACCTTCTCCGACTTCACGGGGCGCTCGGGCACGAGCTTCCAGGACACCAACCTGAGCTCCTACAGCTCCATCGGGCAGCAGGTGTTCTTCAGCTACCGCACCGGTGCCACCAACGGCACCTACGCCGCGGGCAACAGGCTGCGCCTGTCCCCGCAGGCCTATTACTACTGGAACTCGCTGGGTGTCATCGCCGAGTACGCGCGCGTCGCCCAGGACGTACGCAGGAACCACAACGCCACTGACTCCCGGATAGCTACGTTGGATCACGACGCCTGGCAGGTGGCGGTGACCTATGTGCTGACCGGCGAGGACAACTCGTTCCGAGGCATCAAGCCGCGCAGCCCGTTCCAGATCGGCAAACCCGGCTGGGGCGCCTTCGAGATCGGCGCGCGCTATACCCAGCTCGAGCTCGACGACGACACCTTCGCCAGCGGCGCAAGCTCCTTCGCCGACCCGACGACCGCCGCGCAGAGCGCCAAGACCTGGGGCGCCGTCTTAAACTGGTACCTCAACTCGAACGTGCGGTTTGTGCTGGACTACGAGCACACCAAGTTCGAGGGTGGCGGCGGCGGGACTCTTGCGGCCCCGCAGGATCGCATCGACGAGGACCTCGTGTTCGGCCGCGTTCAGGTGGCGTTCTGAGCAGCACGACCGACAGAAGCCTAATCCTCGCGAATCGGCGCGGCTGCCTGCCGCGCCTGCTCGATGGCCTCGTCTGTCAGATGGGGCGCGAAGGTGCGGATGAAGCCGTAGGTATAACCGGGCAGGTACGCTCCCCGCTTTACGGCGACGCGGGTAGCCCTGGATCGGAACAGATGTGCGGCATCGATGGCAGAAAGACCGAGATCGCGCTTCTCGTCATAGGCCATCGCGGCCACGATCCCAACACCCATCCCAAGCTCCGTGTAGGCCTTGATCACGTCTGCATCGATAGCGGTCAGTACGACATCGGGGACCAGGTCGCGGGCCGCGAAGGCCTCGTCAATGTGGGAGCGCCCCCCGAATTGGGCGCTGTACGTGATGATGGGATGAGTCGACAGCTCCTCCAGCGTGAGGTTCTGGCGCTTGGTCAACGTGTGATCGCGCGGGACGATCACGCAGTGGTGCCACGTGTGCCCAGGCAGCGCCAGCAGGTCCGGATAGTGATCCAGGGCCTCAGTAGCGATTGCAATATCTGCATGGCCCTGCCTAACCATCTCGGCGACGCGAGCGGGATCGCCCTCTTGAAGCGACAACCGCACTTTCGGGTACAGGGAGCGGAACTGCTGAACGACGCGCGGCAACGCGTACCGGGCCTGGGTATGTGTCGTGGCGATGGTCAGAGAGCCACTGTCCTGCTCGGTAAAGTCTTTTCCAATCTGGCGCAGGTTCTCCACCTCCGCCAAGAGGCGCTCGATCGCCTGCAGAACAATGCGTCCGGGATCGGTGAGGCCAACGAGGCGCCTGCCACGTCGGACGAAGATCTCCACTCCGATCTCTTGCTCCAGCTCGCGGATCTGCCTGCTAACGCCAGGCTGAGAGGTGAAGAGGACCGTGGCCGCCTCCGTCAGATTGAACCCCTGGCGCACTGCCTCTCGGACGTATCTAATTTGTTGAAGGTTCATCCATGCTCCCTTGCCAGCGCGTTGCTACCCACCGTGTGAAGTTACTGTGCAGCTGCGCCCGAGTAGTCTGCGGCTGAAGCGGTGCCTCCACGTGCGCCACGCCAAGTAGCGGGAAACGTGCCCGCTCGCCATCGGACATTGTCGGCACCGCTCGATCACCTCGGGCTAGAGACGGAATTCCACTGGCGGTACGCACCTGTGTGCCGTTCGTGTGCCGTGCGCCCCATGGGGCGCAGGAACTCGTCGAGCGATCGAGCTTTGCCGAAGGAAGGAGCAACCGCCGGTGGCAGTTGGCCGAAGGGGACGCGAAGTGCTCGTAAGGGACACACGCAGGAGGAGCAGTAAGGAAACCTACTGCCCCGGCTGGTAGATCTGATCGAAGACACCGCCGTCGGCGAAGTGCGTGGCCTGCGCCTTCCGCCAGCCGCCGAAGACCTCTTCGATGGTGAACAGGTTGACCTTGCTGAACTGGGTCGAGTACTTCGACGCAGCCGCCTCCAGCCGCGGCCGGTAGTAGTGGCGACCGGCGATATCCTGCCCCTCGGGCGTGTACAGGTACTCGAGATAGGCTTGCGCCGCCTTGCGCGTACCGCGCCGGTCGGCCACCTTGTCCACGAGCGTGACTGGTGGCTCGGCGAGGATAGACACTGACGGCACGATGATCTGGAACTTATCCGGACCCAGTTCCTTCACCGCCAGGAACGCCTCGTTCTCCCAGGAGATGAACACGTCGCCGATGCCGCGCTCGGTGAACGTCGTCAGCGAGCCACGCGCCCCCGTGTCCAGCACCGGCACGTTCTTGAACAGCCGGGCGACGAAATCCTTGGCCTTCGCCTCGTCGTTGGCGTTGCGCTTCAGCGCGTAGCCCCAGGCCGCCAGGTAGTTCCAGCGGGCACCCCCCGAGGTCTTGGGATTCGGCGTGACCACCGAAACGCCGGGCTTCACCAGATCGTCCCAGTCCTTGATGCCCTTCGGGTTGCCCTTGCGCACCAGGAACACGATGGTGGAGGTATAGGGTGCGCTGTTATGCGGCAGGCGCTTCTGCCAATCCTTCGGGATGAGCTTCGCGCGCTCGTACAACGCGTCGATGTCGTAGGCAAGGGCCAAGGTCACCACGTCGGCTTCGAGCCCGTCGATGACCGACCGGGCCTGCTTGCCAGAGCCGCCATGCGACTGCCTGATCGACACGGACTCGCCGGTCTTTTCCTTCCAGTGCTTCGTGAAGGCGGCGTTGAAGTCCTGATACAGCTCGCGCGTCGGGTCGTACGACACGTTGAGCAGAGTCACGTTGGCGCTGGCGGTAGAAGCAAGAAATCCGGCGGCAAACAGGGTCGCCATGGTCAAGAATCTAGGCATACACGGACTCCAAGTCGTTCGGGATTTCGGGGGTCGTTCTGAATGTCGGGGGTACTCGGTGGGCGATCGCGTCGTGAGGCCGTCGCGCGGCGTCCCCGTTGCGAAGCGCAACGATACCGGCGGCGGAATCAAACCTGAACGAACTTTATCTTCGTTCCTAATGCGCCCAGGTTAGCTTGGCGCGGCGTTCCAGCGCCGGCCCATGCCCGTGGGAAAGCGTCCAGCGCGGGGCGACCGGGACGCGCTAGCGCCCCCCGGCCCGATGGTCGCCGCGCGAGCGGGCGTGCCGGCTACCAAATGACCGTGCCGTGCAGCGGAAGAGGTTCCTGCCTGACCGCCTCCTGCCCCTGCCTCGCGGGCTCGCGCGGCGGCGACTCGCGCTGGCGGTCGAGGAACACCTGCATGCGGCCGGGCACTATGGCCAGGGTTTCGCCCACCTTCAGGTTGAGTCCTCGCGCACGCACGGCCGACATCTCCGCCTCCAGAACTTCGCCGGTGTCTTGTCGCTCCAGCTCGAGGCGCGCGGTCGGTCCCACCACCAGCAGGCGGCTCAGCTGGACGGGAATCCCGTTCAGACCGGGGGAGAAGCGCTCGATCTCGATCTCATGTGGCCGTGCGTAGACGACGGCAGGTACGTCCTGCACATCCCGGTACTCAGGCGACTCGAGCGAGACCGGTCCGAGGTGAAGCCGACCGTGGTGCGCACGTCCATGGAATACGTTGACGGTGCCGAGAAAACCGTACACGAAAGGTGAGGCCGGCCGCTCGTACACCTCGGCGGGGCTGCCCACCTGCTCGACCTTGCCTTTGTTCATCAGCACCACCTGGTCTGCCACCTCCAGCGCCTCTTCCTGATCGTGGGTGACGAAGATGCTCGTGATGTGGAGCTCATCGTGCAGCCGGCGCAGCCAGCGGCGCAGCTCCTTGCGCACCTTGGCGTCGAGCGCGCCGAATGGTTCGTCCAGCAGCAGCACCTTGGGCTCGACCGCCAGCGCCCGTGCAAGCGCGATGCGCTGTCGTTGCCCGCCCGACAGCTGGTGCGGGTAGCGGTCGGCGAGCGAGTCCAGTTGCACCAGCTGGAGCAACTCGCGCACCTTACGTCGGATCTGCTCGCCGGATGGCCGCTCGGCGCGCCGCTTCACCCGCAACCCGAACGCGACGTTCTCGAACACGGTCATGTGCCGGAACAGCGCATAGTGCTGGAATACGAAGCCCACCTGCCGCTGGCCCACGTCGCGGTCAGAGGCGTCTTCGCCGTGGAATAGAACGGCGCCGCTGTCTGGCACCTCGAGCCCGGCGATGATCCGCAGCAGCGTGGTCTTGCCGCACCCGGACGGCCCGAGCAGCGCCACCAGCTGGCCTGCCGGGAAGGCCAGGCTGACCTCGTCCAGAGCGGCAAAGCTGCCGAAGCGCTTTACGATGCTGCGTACTTCGATGCTCATGATGGTTGCTCGCTGCTCAATGCGGCTGCCCGCCCCAGCTCCCGCCGCGTCTTCCACTCGACCAGGCTCTTCAGCAGCAGCGTGAGGAGCGCGAGCGAGGCAAGCAGCGAGGCAACTGCAAAGGCAGCCGCGAAGTTGTATTCGTTGTAGAGGATCTCGACGTGCAGGGGCGTGGTGTTGGTGAGGCCGCGCACGTGGCCCGACACCACCGACACGGCGCCGAACTCGCCCATGGCGCGCGCGTTGCATAGGATCACCCCGTAGAGCAGGCCCCATTTGATGTTCGGGAGCGTCACCCGCCAGAACATCTGCCAGCCCGAGGCGCCCAGCACACGCGCGGCCTCTTCCTCCTCGGTGCCCTGCGCCTGCATCAGCGGGATCAGCTCCCGCGCGACGAACGGGAAGGTCACGAAGATGGTCGCCAGGACGATCCCGGGGACGGCGAAGATGATCTTGATGTCGTGCGCCTGGAGCCAGGGCCCGAGCCAGCCCTGCGCGCCGAACAGAAGGACGTAGACCAGCCCCGAGATCACGGGAGACACGGCGAAAGGCAGATCGATCAGCGTGATGAGCACGCTCTTGCCTCGGAAGTCGAACTTGGCGATAGCCCAAGCGGCCGCGACACCGAAGACGAGATTCGCGGGTACGGCGATGGCAGCGACCAGCAGCGTGAGCTGGATCGCGGTCACTGCGTCGGCTTCGGTGAGCGCGGCGAAGTAGGTGCCCAGCCCCTTGCGTAGCGCTTCGGTGAACACCGCCGCCAAGGGAACCACCAGAAACAGCCCCAGAAAGGCCACAGCAAGCGCGATCAGACCCCAGCGCACCAGGGTCGGCTCGGCGGTTGCCCCCCGCCGCGCCGACACCGGGGTGGGAAGCGCAAGTGCAGAGGCGGCGGAAGTCATGGTCAGCCGCGTGCCATCCGGCGGCTGCTCCACCACTGCAGCAGGTTGATGAGCAGCAGAAGCAGGAAGGAGATCAGCAGCATGACCACCGCCACCGAGGTCGCGCCCGCGTAGTCGTACTGCTCCAGCTTGATGATGATGAGCAGTGGTGCAATCTCGGAGACCATCGGCATGTTTCCAGCGATGAAGATCACCGAGCCGTACTCACCCACCGCACGGGCGAAGGCCAGGGTAAAACCGGTGAGCAGCGCCGGCCAGAGCGCCGGCAGGATGACGCGTGCGAACGTCTGCCAGCGATTCGCACCCAGCGTGGCAGCGGCCTCCTCCAGCTCCGGCTCGAGGTCTTCTAGCACGGGCTGGACGGTGCGCACCACGAATGGCAAGCCGATAAAGGTCAGCGCCAGCACCACGCCCAGGGGCGTGAAGGCGACGTTGATGCCGAGCGGGACCAGCAGGCTGCCGATCCAGCCGTTGCTGGCGTAGACGGCGGTGAGCGCAATGCCGGCCACGGCCGTGGGCAGCGCGAAGGGCAGGTCGACCAGCGCGTCCAGGATGCGCCGGCCCGGAAACCGGTACCGCACGAGCACCCAGGCCACCAGCAGCCCGAACACCGCGTTGATCGACGCCCCGATCAGCGACGCCCCGAATGACAGGCGTAGTGAGGCGAGCACGCGTGGGGCAGTCACGGTGGCCCAAAACGCCTCCCACCCGAGGGTGGCAGACTTGAAGAAAGTTGCCGAGAGCGGAATCAGGACGATCAGCGACAGGTACAGGAGTGTGTACCCCATCGCCAGTCCGAAGCCCGGCAGCACACTCGGCCGCTTCCACAAGATGGCGCGCGCAGTCGTTGCGGGCGGGACCATGCTGCCCATCGCAGGCGCGGAAGCGTGCATCACCGCTGCGGCCTGTGGTGCTGTGCCGGCGCCTCCGGGCAGCCGAGGCCCGGCAGACTCGCGTTCGCAAGCGCGACCGAAGAAAAGCAAAGCCCACCAGTCGGTACGCCACGCGCGTGGGAACGCCGTCGATCCATGATGATGCTCACGTGTGGATGCAGGGATCCGTCGTCGCCACGTCCGGTCGGACGACGGTCAATCAGAGGCCACACGATACCGGTGCGGGCGGGCAACCGGAACGAACCAAAGGTTCGTTCTAAATGCGCTGGGGTTATTAAGCGGGGCAACCCCAGACGGAAGGAGTACGCAGCGGAGCCCGCTCACCGCCGGGGGCGGATCCGCTCTAGCACCTCTCCCAGCCGTTTGATCTCCTCCCCGTATAGCGCCCAGTTGCCCTCGCGCTGCGCCTGCATCGCGCGCTGGTAGTGCGCCTGCGCCTGGCTCGCCAGATCGTCGATGGCAGCCGAGCCGGCCGGCTCGACCGCGCGAGCCTCCGGCCCGGCACGCACGGGGGCACGTCGCGGCCCAGCGGTCGGGAACAGGCGCGCGAGGGCCGCATCCAGGGTCTCCTCCATCACGATGCTGTTCTGGTACGCGACCACCACCCGCTTCAACTCGGGAATCCGTCCCCCGGCGGCGCGCAGGTACAGCGGGCGTATGTACAGGAGCGACTCCTCGATCGGGATCACCAGCAGCGTGCCCTGGATGACCTCGGAGCCCTGCTGGTTCCACAGCGTGATCTGCGGGGCGATCACCTGATCCTGGTTGATGCGCGCGGCAACCTGCCGAGGGCCGAAGATGACCGTCTGCTTCGGCAACTGGAACACCATGAGCTGCCCGTAGTTGTCGCCGTCGCTGCGCGCGACCATCCAGGCCGCGAGGTTGTCCTTCTGCCGCGGCGTGTACGGCAGCATCTGGATGAATTCGGGACCCGCTTCGCCGGGCAGCTTCATGATGGTGTGGTAGGGCGCCATCGGCGCCGCGTTCTCGCCCAGGTCGCTCGGCGGGATCTCCCACTGGTCCTCGCGGTTGTACAAGGTGGCGGGGTTGGTCATGTGGAATGTCGCGAACATCGCCGTCTGCAGCAGGAAGATGCCCTGTGGGTAACGCAAGCGCGTGCGCAGGTCCTCCGGCATGTCGGCCAGCGGCTTGAACAGGGCCGGGAAAACGCGCGCAAGCGTGGCCGCGATTGGATCGTCCGTGTCGAGGAGGTGAAAGGCGATGGTGCCGTGGTAGGCGTCGATCGTCACCTTGACCGAGTTGCGGATGTAGTTGATGCCGTTCACGGTGGGCGTCGAGTACGGATAGCGCGTGCTCGTCGTATAGGCGTCCTGGATCCAGACCAGCCGGCCTTCGGAGATCGCCAGGTACGGATCGCTGTCGTACTTCAGGAACGGCGCGATGCGCTTGACCCGCTCGGAGATGCGCCGGTACATCAGCACGCGGCTGTCGGGCGACAGACTGGGAGAGAACAGGGTGTCGGTCGATCCAAAGCGGATCGCGAGCATCGCCCGCCGCAGCAAACCACCGATCCGGATGCCACCGTCGCCCGCGTAGCTGCCGAAGACGTTGTCGTCGCCCTTCGGATAGTCGAACTCCTGGGTGGCGGTCTTCACGAACACATGATCGTTCGACAGCTCACCGTAGTAGATCGCCGGCTGCGTCACCTTCAGGTCCACCGATGACTCGAGCGGCAGGTCCTTGATGAAGAGCACCGGGAGCCCTTCGCGCGTGACCTCGTTGACCGGCCCGAGCGTGAGCCCATACCCATGTGTGAAGGTCAATCGCTCGTTGATCCACGAGCGGCTCGGGAGGCTGGCGGAATTGAGCTCCCGCGCCGACAGCATGATCTGGCGGTACTCGCCGTCGATCACGTAGCGGTCGTTGTCGACCGAGACGAAATCGTAGTAGGTGCGGATCTCCTGGATCTGCCCGAAGGTATCCAGCAAAGGCTGATCGTTCCACAGCGGCACGTTGCCGAGCGTGGCGGCATTGCGCTCGATGTCTTCGGGCGTGAGCTGCGCCTCGCCGGAGAGCTGCCGCTCGACGACACGGTCGAGCGCAAAGCCCGCACGAGTGGCCGCGATGCTGTGGCCGATGTATGGCAGCTCGCGCACCTGCTCGTTGGGTGCGACGAAGAAGCGCTGCAGGACCATTGCGTACAAGGCACCGGCCAGCGCAACGCCGGCGTACAGGCCGACCGCAGTGAGGATCGGCCAGAACCGCGGCACCCTGGTTTGATAGGCCGCCAGGATCGCACCGGTGCACGCAACAACCACGAGAATCCACTGCACTGGGATGCGCGCGTAGACATCGACGTAGGACGCCCCGTGGACGATGCCGCCCGGTGTGGTCAGCCGTTCGGGGATGCCGAGCCACGCGTTGAATGCGGTAAGCAGCAGCAGGGCGGCCGCCAACCAGCTCAGATGGCGCCGCGCGGTCTGGCTCACCATGACACCGCGTGCCGGATCGAACAGCAGGCTGCCGCTCACTCTGTGTCCGGCGGCCACTCCGATGGCGGCCAGCAGGACCGTCATGAACAGGACGTTGTGGATGAACTGCAGGAACGGAAGCTGGAAGACGTAGAAGGACACGTCTCGCCCGAGGATCGGATCGCTCGTGCCAAAGGCTACGGCGTGACGCGCCATCAACCAGAGGTCCCAGCGCGCGGAGGCGTACAGCCCGAGCAGGAGCGCGGCGATTCCCGCGGCAGCGTAAAGCAGCGGCTTGATCCGACTCGGCTCCACCGCGATGGTGTGCGGCCCCTGCGCCGTCATGATGGTGAATTCGTAACGCTTGAGCGCCCGCTGCGCCAACCTCAGGTTCCCGTAGAGGACGGCGAAGGCGAACAGGAACACGACGCCGCCCAGCCAGGTGCGCGCGGACAGCGTGCGCAGGAAGACCTCCTCGTAGCCGACCTCGCCGAACCACAGCCAGTCGGTGTAGAGCGTGACCAGCGTCGGCCCCGCGAACACCAGCAGGCCGACCAGGATCAGTACGAGGATGCTACGCAGACTCAGGTTCGGCACGGACCTCTCCAGTATCGCGGCGTGCTGGCCAGTAGTTGCAGGAGCAACGGGTCGCTCCACCCCACGGTACCCGCGGCTCTGCGCTCACCGGGCAGCGTTGGCAGCCCGGCTGGATGCGAGCCCTGTCGAGAATGGGCAAAGCAGCGCCGAGTGTGCCATCGACCGGGCTGCGATGCCAGCGTTCGCAGGCATCCCCCTCGGCGATCCGGTGGACCTCGAACAACCCGCCGTAGTCCACTAGCTTGCGGGCGGTTGAGCACGGCGGGGGTAACAGGCTGCAGCCAGGACGTAGAGCGCAACTGCCCAGAGCAGCACGAAATTGAACCCGAAGTGGATGGCGAGCAGCGTGGCGAGCACCGCGCTCACCACCGAGGCACAGGCATTGATGCCCCAAACCCACGGCACCAGTGTCGGCGCGCTCGCAGCAAGCGCGGCGAAGCCGAGCGGGAACGGCATCCCCATGGCGAAGCCCAGCGGAAAGATCAACACTGCCGACAGGGCGATACGCGCGGCGTCGGGCCATGCAGCGAAAGCCGGCAGCGCTGCGGGCAGCAGCCAGACGTAACCCAGCGACAGGCCCGCGATGGCAGCCACCGGCCAGGCCGCTGGCGGCACGCGCGACGAGGCCGCAGTGGACAGCCGTTCGGACATCCGGCTGCCCAGCCCAGCGGACAACAAGAACGCGAAGAGCACGACCGCGATCGCATACAACGGATGGCTGAGGAACAGCGTGAACTTCTGGATGAACGCGATCTCGACGAACATGAATGCGATGCCGATCGCCGCGAAGTAGCCGGCGGACCGCAGCCACGTTCCCCGCCCGACGCCCGCGCCCGTGCGCCGCCGCAACACCCAGAGCGGGCCGAGGATCAATGCGATGCTCGCCACGAGCGCCTGAGCGAGCGTGGCAACCACGAGCAGGTAGCCCCACTCCAGCAGCGGCAGTCCGCCCTGCTCCTTCAGACGCAGCAACTCGGGGAGCGTGCGCCAGCGGAAGAAATGGAAGAAATAGGGTCGGTCGTCGGTAGCCGGCGCGACGTTGAACTTGTAGCGTGCGATGAACTCGGCGCGCTGCGGGCCGAGCAGCGCTGCAACGCCGTCGTGGAACCAGGACTGATCGAGCTGGTTGTAGCGATTGGCCTCGTCCGGGCGAATACCCGGATACCAGTCCAGATCGAAAGAGCGCGAGCGGCTGAAGTCCTTGAGCCACGCGATGTCCTCCGGCGTGAAGTCGCCGTTCTTCACCAGCAGCGTGGCCGTGTTCCAGCTGCGAATGAGCGCGAGCCGACGTCCCGGATCTGCCACACCGTTGCGCTCGAGAGCGACCGCGGCCATCCCGGCCAGCTTGAGCGTGCCGCGCGGCGGCAACGCCACCCAGCGCGTAATCGACAGATAGCCTCCGGGAGCCAGCCGCCCGAGGTAGGCCTGCAGGGATTCCACCGTGTAGAGATAGCTTTCGGCCAGCGCGTAGAGTCCCGCTGACGACGCACCAAAGGCGTCGAGGAGCGCAATCTGGATCAGGCCATAGCGGGCCTGCGTCGCGGCGACGAAGCCGCGCGCTTCGCCGACGTGGACGCGCACGCCCGGCGCCCCGTAAGGCGCTCCTGAGAACGCGGCGAAGTCCTGCTGCACGAGCCGGATCACGTCGGGGTTGAGCTCGACCGCATCCACAGCGGCGGCGTCGTGGTAGAGCGCCTGCAGCACGTCGCCGCCAGCGCCCGCACCCAGCACGAGCACGCGTGGACGAGCCAGCAGGTGATAGCCGGCAGCCGAAGTGATGTAGTCGAGGTAGGCAAGCGGCTCACGCTTCCCTTCATAGCGTGCGATTGCGCTCATGCCTTCGCCATCGGTGAAAAGCGCAAGCTGCTCTGGAGGCTCTCCGGGCGCGCTCAGGCTCAGGCCCGGCGCCAGCCGGAAGGGAACCTGGGGGCTTTCGACCACGTTGACCAGTCCGAGCGGGCTCGATGTCTGCGCGACGACCCGCGCGCCCATCACTTGCAGCGTCTGGCTGAGCTCCTTGTACGGTGACATGCGCAGGGTGCCGAGCGGGCTCGCCACGGCCCACGCCAGCGCCGCCCCCAGCAGCAGGAACACCAGAGCCCGAGCCGGTCTGCGCGCAGGCGCCACCAGCGTGACGAGGGCTGCGGCAGCCAGCGCCATGGCAACCACACAGCCGAGCGCTGCCAGCGGAGCGACGACGAACAGCACCAGAACGACCCCGAGGCAACCCGCAGCAGCACCCAGAATGTCGAAGCTGTAGATGCGCCCCGCCCGCGCGGCGAATCGCGTATACATGAGGCACACGCAGACCGCGGCGAAGAAGAAGGGCACGAACAGCAGCATATAGACGACCGCGAGCCACAGCGGTTGCGCCGGGTCCCAGAGAAACTCCAGCGCGTTGAATGGCACGCGCTGAGCAAGCAGGAAGGCCGCCGCTGCACTCGCACCGAACAGGGCGGCGCTGCCGGCAAACACCGCTTGGAGTCGGGTCTCGAGCCGTTCGCGCAGCAGCGTGACGCAGGTGCCTGCCGCGCCGTAGCCCAGCAACGCGACACTGATCATCATGTAGGCGAAGTGATGCCACTGAATGATCGAGAACAGCCGCGTGAGGAGGATCTCGTAGGCCAGCGCAGCGGCCGATACGAGGGACAGCGCGATTCCGAGCGCGAACGGCGGGGCCGCGGTCGGCGGTGGAGCTTTTCGGCCTGCGGTCACGAATCCCGATTCAATGACCACCGGTCAGCGGCACGAAACTCACCGGCAGGATCTGCCTGGTGGTAACGCTGCCGTCTTTCTCCTTCTGCACCAGCATCAAGTGCTGGGTCAAGAAACTGGTACCCACAGGGATCACCATGCGCCCACCCGGCTTGAGCTGTCGGACCAGTGGCGGGGGCACGTGGCTGGCCGCCGCGGTGACGACGATCGCATCGAAAGGCGCATGCTCGGGCCAGCCATAGTAGCCGTCCGCCACCTTGACCTCGACGTTGTGATAGCCGGTGCGCGCAAGCACCTCGGCCGCCTGCCGGCCCAGCGGCGGAATGATCTCCACCGAGTAGATCTCCCCGGCCAGCTTGGCCAGGATTGCCGCCTGGTAGCCTGACCCCGTCCCCACCTCGAACACGCGCTCGCCTGGTGAGACCCGCAGGAGGTCAGTCATCAGAGCGACGATATAGGGCTGCGAGATGGTCTGCCCGTGCCCGATCGGAAGCGGGCGGTTGTCATAGGCTTGCGCCTGGTGCTGCTTGGGCACGAACAGGTGCCGCGGGACTTCGGCCATTACTTTGAGCACGCGGGGATCCAGCGTCTTGCTGCCGGTGTGCTCGGCAACGTCGCGCTGGGTCGTTTCGATCTCCCGTACCATGCGCTGGCGCGCGGCGGCGAGATCGTCCGCAGCCGGGGCCGTGCCCGGCATCCCGAGCATCATTGCGGCAAGCGCCGGCAACAGCGCAGATGATGGGGGCAGGCGCACGAAGATCTATTGGATCATGGCGCTGCCCGAGCCACGTGCTCGGCGCACACGCGCTTCGCTGCGGGCACAGCCAGCGGGCCGGGCGGGCACCGCCCGAGCGCTGGCTCCCCGCGTCACTGTGCAAGCAAGCCAGTCAAGCGGGGGTCGTTGAGCATGTCCTCGATCGCCGCGGCGACGACCCGGTTCACTGTCTCTGCGCGCTCCTTCTCGTCGGGCATCAGCGGGCCGGTCTTCTGCTCGCCCGCGTTGTAGACGCGGTCGTAGTGGTCGACTCCGTTCCTGGCCATCCCTGCGATCGACACGCTCGCCTCCGTGGCGAATGTAACTGTCTGCTTGAGCGACTGGTACTTGAGGTCGCGCACCTCGACAATCAGGGAGCGCTCGTCCGGGCCCGGCGTGGGCTGGGCGACGAAGCCGAGGTCGCGCAGCGCGGCGGCCACGCGCTGGTACACCGTCTTGGAGAAGTCGTGCTCTACCGAAACCTGAGTAATCTTGCCATCGGGGTTGCCGACGTTACCGAGCGTTTTCCTGAGGCGGGCATCGTTGACCTGAACCCAGACGACTTTTCCTTGCCCAAGGCTGGAAGGGGAAACCGTCACCGGCGGGTCGAGCTTGATGTTCTGGGGGCTCAGGCTGCAGCCCTGCAGGAGCAGGACGGACAGTCCCAGTACCAGCGGCACGGAGCGAAGCGGAAAATTCACAGAGCTTCTCCTTTGGTTGATGGCAGAACATAGTGACAGGGTGCCCGGCACGCAGCCTAACGCGCGCCGGATAGCCGAGGGCGCGGAAAGGCACGCATCGAGCCGCGCTGCTCCACCCAGCGAGCCGGGCGGGAATGGTCAAAAAAGTATATTCCCACAGCCCAGGAAGTCAAACGGCTGGAGGTCGCTGCAGAGTGACGACATCGCGATTGGTCAAGCGCGCGCGAACGCCGAGGACGCCACACGCCGTCTCAGCACCGGGCGCGTGCTGTACCGTCACTGTCGGGCTGCGCGCACACTTGACTTGTGCTCCCGCGACCATATGATTTGTGCAACGCATGCCAGAAGAAGCTGTCTAAACGCCGCGCAATGCGGCTTGCCGCAACCAGCGGCCCCACCTCGAGCCTGGTGAGGTGTCGGGATGCAACGACGGTCGGGCCGTGCCTACACGGTGCAGCACGACACCGTCGCACCGACTTCCAGCCACAACGCCACCTGTGCAGGACGAGGCCGTCGACATAGGAGAAAGCAATATGGAAATCCGCAGCCAGGAACCCCTGGTATCAGCATCAGACAATCCGTTCAGGCCAGCGCGGCTGTGCGCCGCACTTCTCGCCGCCGCGCTGCTCAGCGCGTGCTCGAGCCAGTCGTGGCGATCGAGCAGCGCCATGTGGTCGGACCGCAACGCGGGCCGAGCCGAAGCCGCGCGCACCGCGGGCACTGCAGGGACCACCGGCACTGCGGGCGCCGCGAGCGCCGATGCCGGCCAGTCCGCCGCGACCACGACCCCTGCGCAGAAAGATTCGCTCGCCGATGCGGGCCGTACCGGCGGATCGGACACAGCGCAGTACGAGAGCGCGCCAACCAAAGGTCACGATGCTGACACCGGCGCGACAGGCGGGCTTGCCACCGGGGAATCCAGTCCCTCGGGCGAATCGGGTGGCAAGACTGCGTCAGGCGCCGCGGACGACGGCTGGGCCGCGACGGATGCAAAAGGGGCAGACCGGGACCTGCAGGCCGGACAGCAGGGCACCGCCGATGACAGCATGGGCTCGGCGTCGACGGGAAGCGCTTCTGAGGATGCGATGGCGGCAAGTGGTGCCGAGACGGATTCGAGCTCCAGCGCACTGACGGACGCCGACAGCGCTGCAGCACAGGCGGCCAGAGAGCAGGACCTGACCGGTGCGGCGGCAGGCGAGCAAGCCAGCGTCAGCGCCTTGTCCGAGCAGGCAACCGGGGGCGCCCGGGAAGTCTCGGCGGCCGACGCAGACCGTACGGATAGCAGTGCGGCTGCAGCGGCCGGGACAGCGGCGGGCGCCGAGACTGCAGCAACCGGGACAGCGGGGGGCGCCGAGACTGCAGCAACCGGGACAGCGGGGGGCGCCGAGACTGCAGCGGCCGGGACAGCGGCTAGCGCCGAGACCGCAGCAGCCGGATCAGCAGCTGAATCGGCTGCTGGTTCCGATCTCGCGGCTGCGGGAAAATCGCCTTCTGCCAGCGGAGAAGGAGGTCAGGCGCTATCCGACCAGCAGCCCGCGCAGCGGGAGGAAGTGATCGTTGGGCTGGTCGAGACGCCGGGCAAGAAGGCGACTCCGACCGAGACGGTAATACCGCAGACGCTGGGCGGCATGCTGCCTTTGACCGTGGGCGTCGAGGGCGAGGGCGAGTTCGACTTCGACAAGGCGGTCCTGCGCGATCAGGTGAGGTCGGTCCTCGACGAGGTCGCCGCCAGGCTCAAGGACGCCGAGTACGATCGCCTGGAGATCGTCGGTCACACCGATCGGATCGGCACCGAGGTCTACAATCAGTATCTGTCGGAACGGCGCGCATGGGCCGTGGCCCGCTATCTGATCCAACAGGGCGTGCCGGTCAAAAAGCTCGCAGTCGAAGGCCGCGGCATGCACGAGCCGCTGACCACCGCCGGGGACTGCACGGATCTGAGCCGCGAGGCAACGATCACGTGCCTGCAGACCGACCGGCGCGTGGTGATCTCGGCCTCGATCCGGCGGGTGGACGTGAACGTGCACTAGCCAGGCAAGGGCTCACTCAGCATCATCCTCGCGCAGGCGCGCGGGCGGGGATCCAGAAGAGTCTGGGTTCCCGCCGGGGCCTGCCCTCGACGGGACCGGGGGCGGAAATGACGCGCCCTTGACCCTCTCCATTTACCGGCTGCCGCGTCCGCACCGCGAGCGCCGCACCGACCCCCTGCACCGCGCAGGGCTAGCCCAGGGCTAGCTCTGGGCTAGCTCGGATATTTCATCAGGACGCGGCACTATGGCCGAGGCCTGGGCGAGACAGATCGGGCTCGACCGGCGCAGCCAATAGATCATGTTCTATTGGCAAGACGGGCATGCCCGATATGGCCGGCCAGGACCCGCCAGAATCCGCGTAACCCCGGCGTGCAAACTGCACGCTACGTCAATCAGCCCACGACTGGCTGCTGCCGCGGATTCCAGGGGTAAGCGGGGGTGGTCTGGTGAAATATCCGGGCTAGAATCTGCGCCAGGCCCGACAACCTGGAGCCTGCCATGGCGCAGCCTACCCGTATCGAACACGACCTCCTGGGCGACCGCGAGGTGCCAGCGGAGACCTACTACGGCATCCACACCCTGCGGGCGCTGGAGAACTTCCCGATCACCGGCGTCGCGATCGCGATCTACCCGGAGATCATCCGGGCCCTCGCCTGCGTCAAGCAGGCCGCCGCGCTGACCAACCACGCGCTCGGGCTGCTGAGCGAGGAGAAGGCCAGCGCAATCGTGCGCGCGTGCGAGGAGATCCGGGGCGGACAGCTGCTCGACCAGTTCGTCGTGGACGTGATCCAGGGCGGCGCCGGCACCTCCACCAACATGAACGCCAACGAGGTGATCGCGAACCGCGCGCTGGAGCATCTGGGCAAGGCGAAGGGAGACTACCGCTTCCTGCATCCCCTCGACGACGTCAACATGAGCCAGAGCACCAACGACGTCTACCCCACTGCGGTGAACCTGGCGCTCAACTTCGCGATCCAGCGGCTGCTCGCCAGCATGCGCTACCTGCGCGCGGCCTTCGAGGCCAAGGCGGCCGAGTTCGTCGACGTGCTGAAGGTCGGGCGCACCCAGCTCCAGGACGCGGTGCCGATGACGCTGGGCCAGGAGTTCAGCGCCTTCGCCGTGATGCTGGGGGAGGACGAGGCGCGGCTGGAGGAAGCGGTCCAGCTCACGCGCGAGATCAATCTTGGCGCAACCGCCATCGGCACCGGCATCAACGCCCATCCGGACTACGCCGCGCTGGCCTGCCGCAAGCTGGCCGACATCACCGGCCTGGTGTTCATCACCGCACCCAACCTGGTCGAGGCGACGCAGGACGCCGGCGCCTTCGTGCAGCTCTCCGGCGTGCTCAAGCGCATCGCTGTGAAGCTGTCGAAGACCTGCAACGACCTGCGCCTGCTGTCCTCGGGCCCGCGCGCCGGGCTGAACGAGATCAACCTGCCGGCCGTGCAGGCAGGATCCAGCATCATGCCGGGCAAGGTCAATCCGGTGATCCCCGAGGTGGTGAACCAGGTCGCCTTCGAGGTCATCGGCAACGACGTGACCGTGAGCTTCGCGGCCGAGGGGGGTCAGCTGCAGCTCAACGCCTTCGAGCCTATCATTGCCCACAGTCTGTTCAAGAGCATCGACCACCTGGCGAGCGCGTGCCGCACGCTGTCCGACCGCTGCGTGGCAGGCATCACGGCGAATCGCGAGCACCTGACCCAGATGGTGGACAGCTCCATCGGCATCGTCACGGCGCTGAATCCTTTTCTGGGCTATGCGCGCGCCAGCGAAATCGCGCGCGAGGCACTGGCCACGGGTAGGCGCGTCTACGATCTGGTGCTGGAGCGCGGTTGGATGACGCGAGAGCAGCTCGACCAGATCCTGCGGCCGGAGGTGCTCACGCAGCCGCAGTACAGCACCGTGCATCGACCCAGGCCGGAAGCCTGACCCGACGCTGTACCGGCTGGCGGTGCGGTCGATGCCCTTCGCACGGCCGCATTTGGACGAGATTCTCGACTTCGGGATCGGAAAGGGCTATCCGGCGCGGGGCGACGTCCATCCCCTTGGTCTGCATCGGCCAGCTCTCGTCGCACTACTCAGGCTGTGACTACGGACGTCGGCGCGTCCTCCAGGGTTTCGGCCAGCGGCTCGAACTCGGTGACGTTGTCGATCTCCGTGCCCATGGCGATGTTGGTGACGCGCTCGAGCATGACCTCGACCACCACCGGTACGCGGAACTCCTTCATCCACGCCCTCGCCTGCGACCAGGCGCGCCGATCCTTCAGGCGTCCGGCTGCCTGCCATTCGCGGGCGATTTCGACGAACAGCTCGAGCGCCGCTTTTGCGTCCGATACGATCCCATAGTCGGGCATGAAGACGCGGCCGATCTGGGTCGGCTCGATATCCACGTGAACGAACTTGCGGCCGCGCGTGTACACGTCGACCGACCCGGTGTGCCGATTCGCCCAGCGATTGCCGATACCCAGCACGAAGTCGGAGGCGAGGAGCGTCGCATTGCCGTAGCGGTGGCTGGTCTGCAGCCCGACCATTCCCGCCATGAGCGGATGGTCGTCGGGGATGGCGTCCCAAGCCATCAATGTGGGAATGACGGGCACGCCGGCAATCTCGGCGAACTCCACCAGCAGATCGGCAGCGTCGGCATTGATGACCCCGCCGCCTGCCACGATCAGCGGACGCTCGGATTCGCTCAGCATCGCCATCGCCTTCTCGACCTGGGCGCGGCTGGCGCGCGGCTTGTAGACCGGCAGCGGCTCGTAGGTGTCGGGGTCGAACTCGATCTCCGCCATCTGCATGTCGACGGGCAGATCGATCAAGACCGGCCCCGGGCGGCCAGACCGCATCAGATGGAAGGACACCCCGGCAGCGCCGAGGGGCTCCCTAGGAGGCTGGGGAAACCCTGATCGAAGTGTGCCTTGTCGTTCCCGCGGAAGCGGGAACCCAGGTTATCCAAGTATCCCCTCCGGCGCGGGCATCACACGGAAGCACCTGTCCTACCGCGTCCGCCGTGGCACATCGGCCCCATCCACTCTGCGAGTGATGCTCGGCGTGCACCCGACGATGCCGCAGGACGGGCCGTCTTCGGGAACGACCTTCGGCTTGAGATCACCTGGATCAGGGCGGCAGTTGACCCAAGGCGTCTGTCCTTTCCGACCCCTGCAAACGGGGAAGGGCTTGGGCACCACGCCAAAAGGCAGGACACCAACGGCACCGTACACGGGCGCTGCGTCCAGCAGCGCATCGAGCTTGCGGTCGATTGCGCGCAGCCGCTCCTGGTCCAGCTCCGAGCGCAGGCGAGCATTCTCCGCTTCCACTTTCAACCGCTCGAGCTCGGCGTCGGCAGCCTGGTCCCTGCTTTGCTCGCTGCCGCCGGCTGCCTCAGCCGGGTGAGGCTGCTCGGCGGGCATGGTAGGCGCTGGGGCGTCGGGCACAACGAGCGTGGTCGTGAAGCCGGGGGGGCAGCCGGTGTCGGTGAACAGCGTCTCGCCGGTCGCGCTGGTGCAGTGGTACACGGCCGCGTGCGCAGGCCAGCAAAGGATGCCCACCAGCACCGCAGCCGCCACGTGCTCGGCGTTGATGCGTATCGTGTCGGATGGGCTCATGCCAGATAGACTACCGCGCGCGGAGGCAGTTCGGAAGGCTGTTGCCGCGGAAAGCTGTGCCAGCCCCCACTCTCGTGAGCCCCGGGCGCAGCCTGACCAGGCTGTCTTCCCGGAATGTCGGCGCAGGGCAAGGGACAATGCCAACACATACTTCTCTCTCATCGGAATCGGAGCGGGAGCTCTCCGACCGGTTCCAACGGTTCATCCCGCACTCGGTCAACGCCGACCGACACCTGGTGTGGCGCGGCAGAACGCTTAACGCCGACTGCCTGATCCAGATCGGATCGACGGCGTTCCTGCTGCGCATCGACGCCGGCAGCATCCGGGAATGCCGGACCGAGCTGCCTTTGCTGTGCTCCTGGGATCTCGCCGTGCGCGGCTCGGTCGAAGCGTGGGCCGCCCTCTGGCAGGACCCACCGCCGCCGGGTTGGCATGACATCTTTGCGCTCTTCAAGCGTGGCGAGATGTCCTTCGAAGGCGACCTTCAGCCGTTCCTGGCGCATCTGCAGTATTTCAAGGATGTCCTCACCCTTCCCCGCAAGCGAGGCACGCGATGACACAGGCCGGACTCGAGCCCATTGTCGGCCGTTACACCGGCGTGCCCGTGATGGGCGAGCAGTGCAGGATCTACTTCGAAGAGGCGGGACAGGGCATCCCGCTGCTGTGTCTGCATACCGCCGGAGCCGACTCGCGGCAGTTCCGCCACCTGATGTGCGACGCAGCGGTGACGCGGGAGTACCGCGTCATCGCATTCGATTTGCCGTGGCACGGCAAATCCTACCCGCCGGCAGGCTGGCAGGAGTACGAGTACCGCCTGACTACGGAACGATATGTCGCGACGATCCGGGCCTTCTGCAAGGCGCTCGACCTCGATCGCCCGGTAGCCCTGGGCTGCTCGATCGGCGGACGCATCGTCCTGCAGCTTGCACATGCGCACGGCGCCGAGTTCCGCGCCCTCATCGGCCTGGAGGCAGCCGACCATCAGCAGCCGTGGTACGACACGAGCTGGCTGCATCGCGGCGACGTGCACGGCGGCGAAGTCTGTGCCGCCCTCGTGTCCGGCCTCATCGCGCCGCAAAGCCCCCCCGAATCCCGGCATGAGACGCTGTGGCAATACATGCAAGGCGGCCCCGGGGTGTTCAAGGGAGA
>Ga0105094_10000293_pt1 | contig 24074 bp, 21 predicted proteins | sample PPLLak1March2015_2_FD_87023 | JGI IMG/M metagenome (GOLD analysis project Ga0105094, IMG submission 87023) | Freshwater sediment microbial communities from Prairie Pothole Lake near Jamestown, North Dakota, USA - PPLs Lake P8 Core (3) Depth... | ecosystem: Environmental > Aquatic > Freshwater >...
CCGTCGTGGATCACCGCTCCGACGCCCAGGCCGATATGGTCTCTCCCGGCCTTCATCGCCGCCTCCTGCAAAAGCCGTGGGGGCGCAGCGCATGCGCCCCCACCGAAGTGCTTGATCTCGAGAACCGTCTGCCGCGTCGGACTATTCTACTTTGGCGCCGCAGTCCGGGCAGAACTTCGCCTTGGCGGTCAACTTGGCGCCGCATTGGGCGCACTGCCCTCCGGCCTTGAGCTTCTCCCCGCATTCCGGGCAGAACTTGGCGTTGGTCTCCTGCGGCGCGCCGCATTTCGGGCACGAGGCAACGATCGTCTCCCGCCAGTTGCCCTCGGACAGCTTCTTGTCTTCCTCGGTCATCTTGGCGTGCGCCCAGACCTCTTCCACCGAGCGGCTGGCCTGGGCAGCAGACATCTCCACACCCAGGTCCGGCGCACACTCTTTGCACAGGCCGCGTTTCTCGTTCCAACACGACTTACGGCACACCCAACTGCTGCAGCGCGGACATTGGCCGAAGCTGGGCCGCATCTCCTCCGCCGCCGCCTTGAAGGCTTCGTCGTGCGCCTTCTCCCAGGCGGCCGAGCGCACCTGCTCGCCGACGTCGGCGGCGCGGCTGAAGACGCCGCCGAACAGGTTGCTGGCCGCGTCCAGGGCGCTGCTGGCCGACCCGATCGCCCACGGCCGGAAGCGCGTGCGAAACCCGTTCGAGCAACGATCGCAGGTGAACTCGAACTGGAAACCCTTCTCGGTGCTCTGGTCGGAGTAGTTGTTGGTGAACTCGATTTCCTCGCTCATGTTCGTCTCCGTCTACCCACGCGCACCGATGCCTGGCTCAGGGTGTCGCCGTCGGAGGCGCTTCGATCCCACAACGCTCGAGCAACCCGCCGCCCATCGTGCTAAGCGATCCGAGGAACCCACCCAGCAGTTCCTCGGTGCCTTCACCAAACAGCTCGCCCGCTGCCCCTTCGGTCTCCTCGCCGATTTCGGCCGCCAGCGACTCCCCGCGGAGCGACCAGCCGGCCAGCATGACCTCCAGGCCGCCCATCGGGTTCGCCTCGAGATTGTCACGGCAGACGCACTGCGCCAGACGCAGCAAGTCGCCGGACTCCATCGCACCCATGGAGTAGGTTTCGCCATCGTCGGGGGCGCTGCTCGTTGGATCAATGCAGATCACGAAGGCGGTCAGGGTCTCTTCGCCGCCGGCCGGGATCGTCGCCGACGCCTCCTGCACCACCATCAGGCGCTGGTCGCTGGAATCGCCCGGAAGGAAGGTGAACCCGCACGGGATGACCACGGTGATCTCCTCCGGGCCGGGGTTGCGGACGACTACGCCGATACCCGGGCCGGAGATTTCCCCGTTGGCGGTGACATCGACCAGATCGACATCTCCCCAGCCGACCAGACCGCCCAGGTCCGAACCCGCTGATCCGCCCGGAACCCCCTGGGGTGGGGTCTCCTGAGCTTCGCGCTCAGGGGTTGCCAGCCCCTCCGGTGGAGGGGGCAGAACCCCCTCGGAAGCCTGCTGCAGCAGACGGCCTGGCAGGCTGCAGCCGATCGCCAGACCCAGGCTGGCCAGTCCGACGATGAGCAAGCGCCGCTTGTTCAGGGTGAGATGCATGGATGCCCTCCTCCATCGGGAGCGAATGCCGAGAAACTCAGCCGAGCCTTTCAGTGATCAGCAGCACTAGGGCCGCATCAAGCCGATCAACCGGCCGTCGCCGATGCGGGCCCGCGTCCCATCGATGTTGAGCAGGTCGATCGCCGAGGCCTCACCGACCGCGTAGGCCACAGCCATGCGTGACTCATCCACCCATTGAATGGCATCGAAGTAGCCCGGCGCATGCGTGGCGACTATGGACGGTGCTTCGCCCCGGTTCAGGCGCAAAACCACCTGGCCGGATTCGTTCTCGTATTCCCCACGGGCGATGGCGTACGCCAGGCGGGCCCCCGAGGGCGAGTAGGCCGCCGCGCCCTCCTGTCCCTGGTCTGGGAACACCGGGAAGACGGTATCTCCCCCGCCGGCCAGCTGGCGCTCGCGCATCCCGTCCGCCCCACAGCCGCCGACGGCATAGACCTCATCCGGAGACAGGCTGTACCAGCAGGGGCCGGCCGCTTCGCCGTCGGCCGGCACGAGCGGAGTCGAGGTCCCGCTGGTTGGACTGTAGAGATAGAAGCTCGACCAGCCGAAGAACAGGATGTAGCCGCCGATCCCCGTGACCTGCCAGGCGTAGATCAGGTCCCCACCGGACGTCCAGCGCACGGTCTCGAGGGCGAAGTACTCCTCCAGGTCGTCGTTCGGATCGCTCTGGACGACCATTTGTGCGTTGCTACCGTCGAGGTTGGCGATCCACAACTGGCTGACCACGCCGGTGCTCTCCCAGGTCGACCAGGTCCAGGCGATGCGGGTCTCGTCGGGGGAGACGGCGAAGGTCAAGGAGGCCATCGCCTCAGCGAGGGTGAAGTCGAGAGCGGTCGATCCTGCGGCGGTTACTCGGCGGACGACACCGCCCAGACTCGATCCGCCGCTGTCGACGTAGTAGATCGACTCGCCGGCCACCTGGGCCGTGTTGGGACGCGAGTAGCCCAAGCCGCTCGCCGAGCGTGTCTCGCGCAGACTTCCGTCTAGAGCGTAGAGGTTGAAAACGTCGCTCTGGTGCCCGACGACTAGGGGCTCAGCCGCGGGGGGTTCGACGGCCGGTGGGGCTTCCGTTTCGGCGGGCACTTCCGGCGGCAGGGTGTCCTCCGGCTCCGGTGACCCGGGGCTGGGGAGTGCACAGGCAATCACGACTCCCAGGCCGACCAGGCCGACCAAGAGCAAGCGGAGTCTACTCGCTGAATGAAGCATGAAGACCCTCCTGAGGTGGGAGCGAACCCGGGCGACCTTGCCGGGCCCCCTGGTGGGGAGGAGCGCCGCCTGCCTCAGCCGAGCCCGCCTCCCCTTCTTGTGACGGCTGGCGCAGACAGTATACGTCGGCCAGGCCCGCCGGGCAACTGCCGCCCGGCAGGCCCGCCTCCCCCAGGGGTCCCATAGACACAGACTGGCCTCCTCGGTTAGAATAAAACCGACCGGTCGGTATGTTTTTCCGGAGAAGTGCCATGCCCGCTCAATCCCGAGGGTTCCGTACCCGCAACCACATCCTCGACGCCGCCCTGGAGTGTTTCTCTCGCTCCGGCTATGACGCCACGGGCGTAGCCGAGATCTGCCTGGCCGCCGGGGTGACCAAGGGCGCCTTCTACCACCACTTCCCCAGCAAGCACGCTGCGTTCCTTGAACTGCTTGAGCGCTGGCTTTCTGACCTGGATGAGCAACTGGCAGCGGTGCGCCTCGGCTCGGAAACGGTGCCCGACTCGCTGCGGCGAATGGCGTCTATCGCTCCGGCGATCTTCGAGTCGGCGCGTGGCCGCGTGCCGTTGTTCCTGGAATTCTGGACTCAAGCCAGCCGCGACCCGGTCGTCTGGCAGGCCAGCATCGCACCTTACCGCCGCTATCAGCAGTTCTTCGCCGCCCTGCTGGAAGCGGGAGTCGTCGAGGGGTCGCTGCGGCCGGTGGATACCCAGGTCGCCTCCCATTGGCTGGTGGCCTTCGCCGTCGGCCTGCTGTTGCAGGGCGCACTCGATCCTACCGGCACCGACTGGGGGCATATCACCCAGGACGGCATGCGATCGCTGCTGACTATCTGGGCCCCTCCGGCCAAGACCTCCTCCGCCGACCAACCATCGCCCCCTGGAAGGGAGGCCTCCCCATGATCCTCGTCACCGGCGCCACCGGCCACATCGGCAACGTACTGGTCCGCGAACTGACCGCCCGCGGCAAGAAGGTCCGCGCGTTCCTCCTGCCCGGAGAAGACCCCTCCCCGTTGGACGGTTTGCCGGTGCAGCGTGTCGAAGGCGATGTGCTCGACCCGCATTCCATCGCCGCCGCGCTCGAGGGGGTCGAGCAGGTTTACCACCTGGCCGGCCTGATCTCGATCATGCCCGACATGTACGACCAGTTGTATAGGGTCAATGTCGTCGGCACACGCAACATCCTCGACGCCTGCCGCCGCGCCCGCGTCCGCCGCCTGGTCTACACCAGTTCGATCCACGCGATCGCCGTGCCCCCAGAAGGGCACGTGATCGATGAGAGCCTGCCTTTGGATCCGGCGCAGGCGTGGGGCGACTACGACCGCACCAAAGCGATGGCGACGCTGGAAGTCCAGCGGGCTGCCGCCGAGGGCCTGAACGCGGTCATCGTCTGCCCGACGGGCGTGATCGGGCCGTACGACTTCCGCCGCTCGGAGATCGGGCAGTTCCTTCTCGACTGCGCCCAGCCCGGCCTCAAGTTCTGCATCGAGGGCGCCTACGACTTCGTCGATGTCCGCGACGTCGCCACCGGACATATCCTGGCTTGCGAGCGCGGCCGGCGCGGGGAGAGCTACATCCTGGCGGGCTCACGCCTTTCAGTGCGCCGCATCCTGGCCCTGGTGGAGGAAATCACCGGCCACCGCGGCCCGCACCTCCACGTCCCACTGTGGCTGGCGGAATTGGCCTCGAACTTCGCGCCGCTGTTCTATCGCTTGACCCACACCAAGCCACGCTTCACACCCTACTCACTCCACACCATCACCAGCAATTCGGTGATCAGCCCGCGCAAGGCGCGCGGCGAGCTCGGCTTCAACACGCGACCGGCGCGCGAAACGATCGCCGACACATTGCGCTGGTTCGCCGAGCAAGGCGCCTTGCGCCTGGCACCGGCGACAGTCCGCGCCCGCTGACCTTCGCCGCACGGGGCGCAGGGACCCCTATCATGAAGTCCTGGCTCGGCAGAATCGCGGTCATCACCGGAGCCTCGTCCGGCATCGGCGCAGCCATCGCCCGGCAACTGGCCCGCCAGGGTATGCGGCTGGCGCTCGTCGCCCGCCGCCAAGACCGCCTCGAAGAGCTGGCGGCGGAGATTCGCAGCCACGGCGGCCGTGCTGACGTCGTACCGGCCGATTTGACGCTGGCCTCCGACCGGGCCGCCGCGCTGGAGGCGGTCGCCAGCCGGGTGGGGCCCGTCGACGTTCTGGTCAACAACGCCGGATTTGGATGGTACGGCTATGCGGATGAGATGGCGCCGACTCTGGCGCGTGACATGCTGGAGGTCAACACTGCGGCGGTGGTCGACCTGACGCTGACGCTCTTGCGCCAGATGCGCCGCCGCGGCCGCGGCCACGTCATCAACATCAGCTCGATCGCCGGCAGCCTGCCCAGTCAGGGGGTGGCGCTTTATGGCGCCACCAAAGCCTTCCTGGATGCATTCAGTTCCGCCCTCCACCGCGAGCTGCGCGGCAGCGGAGTCCATGTCAGCGTGGTCAGGCCGGGGCCCGTCATCAGCGAGTTCTACAGCACCGCCGGCCGCAAGCCCGGTGGCGGCCCTGTCCCAGCTGAGCGCTTCGCGGTGCGGGCTGAACGCGTGGCCGACCGCGTCTGGCGTCTCCTCAACCAGCCGCGCCGGGTGGCCTACGTTCCTGGGCTGCTTTCCCTCGTCCCCTGGATCGAGCCGTCTTTGGGCTGGGCGATGGACCTGCTCGGGCCGTTGCTGCTCAGGCGGCGTTCAGGCACGCCCTCGTGATTCCAGGCCGGGCCGGGGCTCTTGCGACTTCCAGTCCCCGGCTCGTTATTGCCGCGATCCAACGCCGCCCATCCCCCGGTCTCGCCCGCGCACCGTCAGCATGCACCCGCCGTCGCCCCGCGCCGCGCGAGTCCAATGACCCAGATCAACGTTCACATGGCTTCGCACCTGCCAGTACGGCCTGCCTCAGACCGGCTCTGCTATAATCCCCCCTGCCATGGCGCTGACCCTCGACGAAGTCCGCCATATTGCCCGGCTGGCCCGGCTGCGTCTGTCGCCTGAGGAAGAGGCACGCTTTCGCCAGCAGCTGTCCGCCATCCTCGAGCACGCCGCCCGCCTGGCACAGATCGATACGGCCTCCATTCCTCCGACTGCCACGGTCCTGCCGCTGCGCGCGCCGCTGCGCCCCGACCAGCCGCGCCCGGGTCTACCCGCCGACCAGGCCCTGGCCAACGCCCCGGCCGTCGACGGGACGATGTTCCGCATCCCGCCGGTCTTCGAGTGAGGTGGGCACGGCCGCCCGCGCCCCGACGGCCAAACCGCGCCGCATGGCCGACCTGACCGATCTTTCCCTTCTCGACGCCTGCGCCGCCCTTCGTTCGGGCGAGACCTCCTCCGAGGCGCTGACCCTCGCCTGCCTGGAGCGCATCGAGCGGCTGGACCCAACTTTGCATGCGTTTCTGGCTGTGACGGCCGAACTGGCTCTGAGCCAGGCACGCGCGGCCGACCTTCGCCTGGCCGAATGGCGGCGGGATCCCGGCCTGCCGGCCCCTGCCGCGCTGGGGATCCCGGTGGCCGTCAAGGATGTGCTCTGCCTGGCTGGCGAGCCGACCACAGCCGGATCACGCATCCTGGAGGGATTTCGCCCGCCCTACACCGCCACCAGTGTCCGCCGGCTGGCCGCAGCCGGGGCGGTCGTGCTCGGCAAGACCAACACCGACGAATTCGCCATGGGCTCGTCGACCGAAAACTCGGGCTTCGGGCCGACCTACAATCCTTGGGACCCCACCCGAGTCCCCGGCGGATCCTCCGGCGGGTCGGCTGCGGCGGTGGCCGGGCGACTGTGTTTCGCCGCCCTCGGCACGGACACCGGCGGATCGGTCCGGCAGCCGGCCGCGTTCTGCGGGGTGACCGGGTTGAAGCCCTCCTACGGCCGCGTTTCGCGCTACGGCTTGATCGCCTTCGGGTCCTCACTGGACTGCGTCGGCGCGTTGGCTCGCTCGGCGGCCGACCTGGCGCCCGTGTTCCAGGCCATCGCCGGGCACGACCCGCTTGATTCGACCAGCGTGACCGATCCTGTGGCGCCGGCCGACCTGGACGGCATCGACCTAAATGGGATGCGCCTCGGCGTCCCGGAGGAGTACTTCATCGAAGGTATTCAGCCCGAGGTCGAGGCTGCCGTCCGCCAAGCGGTCGATGTCTTCTGCGGGATGGGAGCCAAAGCCGTCCCGATCCGTCTGCCGCACACCGACCTGGCCCTGCCGGTGTACTACCTGATCGCACCGGCCGAGGCCTCGGCCAACCTGGCCCGCTACGACGGCATCCGCTTTGGGCCGCGCCGGGCCGCCGAAGGCCTGATGGAACAATACCTGGAAACGCGCGGCTCACTCTTCGGCGCCGAGGTCAAGCGGCGCATCATGTTGGGCACCTATGCCCTCTCGGCCGGCTACTACGACGCCTACTACGCCCAGGCGCAGAAGGTGCGTACGCTGATCAAGGCCGACTTCGAGACCGCCTTCCGCCAGGTCGACCTGATCGCCTGCCCGGTCGCCCCGACGACCGCCTTCCCCATCGGCGCTCACGGCGACGACCCGTTGGCCATGTACCTGGAGGACGTTTTCACCCTGCCTGCCAACCTGGCCGGCGTGCCCGGGATTGCGTTTCCCGTCGGCTTCGACGGCAAGCGGCTGCCGATCGGCATGCAGCTCAACGGCCCGTATCTGAGCGAGCGCGCGCTGCTGCGCGCCTGCCATGCCTACCAGTCGGCCACCGCGTGGCACACTGAGCGTCCGCCCCTATGAACGCCCTCTGCCCCCTGACCGACGGCCCGGCCGCTACCCGCCAGGAGCGTTGCCCATGAAGATCGTCATTCCCACCGCCGGATACGGCACTCGCCTGCGGCCGCACACCTGGTCCAAACCCAAACCGCTGGTCAGTGTGGCCGGCAAGCCCGTCCTCGGCCACGTCCTGGACATGTTCTCAGCCGTCCCCCAGGTGGACGAGGTCGTCTTCATCGTCGGCTACCTGGGCGACCAGATCCAGTCGTACGTGCGCCAGGCCTATCCCCATTTGAAAGCCCGCTATGTCGACCAAACCGAGATGCTCGGTCAATCGCACGCCATCTGGCTGGCGCGGCAGGGTCTGACCGGCCCGATGATGATGGTCTTCGTCGACACGCTGATCCAGACCGACCTCTCCAGTCTGGGGCGTCCACCGCACGAGGCCGTCGCCTGCGTCAAGGCCGTCCCCGACCCGCGCCGCTTCGGCGTGGCCGAGGTCGGGCCGGACGGCTGGGTGCGACGCCTGGTCGAGAAGCCCCAGGACGCCAGCAACAACCTGGCCGTCGTGGGGGTCTACTACTTCCCGCAAGCCGAGGCCCTGATCGCCGCCATCGAGAAGCAGATGGCGGCCAAGGTCCTGCTCGGCGGCGAGTACTTCCTGGCCGACGCCATCAACCTGCTGCTCGAAGACGGGCTGCGCATGCGCGTCCAGCCAGTGGAGGTGTGGCAGGACTGCGGCAAGGCCGAGGCGCTCCTGGAGACCAATCGCTACTTGCTCGACAATGGGCGCGACAACTCGAGCGAGGCTGCCGGGCGCAAGGACGTGGTCATCGTCCCGCCGGTATACATCGACCCGACGGCTGAGGTCAGCGCTTCGGTCGTCGGGCCGCATGTCAGCATCGGCCCGGGCTGCGTGATCCGGCGCGCCCTGATTCAGAACTCGATCGTCGACGCCGGTTCTCAGATTGTCGATACGGCGTTGTCCACCTCGCTGATCGGCCGCGAGGCGCGTGTTATCGGGCGGGACCGCTCGCTCAACGTCGGGGACTCGTCCGAGATCGGATTCGCCTGAGTCGGGAACGGAGGCGCCGGAGATCGAATGCGTTCGGCTGACGTCGAATGTCACTCGGGCAGCACGTACGGCGAGCGGCCGGTGGCCCTGGTCTGGGAGGGGGAGCGCTTGCCCGTCGCCGAGGTCGAAGACCGCTGGCGGGAGCCGCAGGGACTATGCTTCCGCGTTCGCACGCTGGATGGGCGGGTGTTCCATCTCTCCTACAGCGAGCGCAACGACGAGTGGCAGATTGATCTGCCCTGACCGGGGCCGCAGACAAGGAGACCTTCTTCATGCGAGACTTCGTCGCCCGTCGAGTCGCCCAGGTGCCCCCCTCCGGCATCCGGCGCTTCTTCGACATCGCCGCCACCATGCAGGACGTCATCTCGCTCGGCATCGGCGAACCGGATTTCACCACCCCGGAATCGATCCTGCAGGCGGGGATCGAATCGCTCCGTCGCGGCGAGACGCACTACACCTCCAATTCGGGAACGCTCGAGCTGCGACTGGCCGTGGCCGATCAGCTGGCCGCCCTGTACGGTGTCGCCTACGACGCGCGCAGCGAGATCCTGATCACCGTCGTCGTGTCCGAGGCACTCTACCTGGTTCTGACGGCTATCCTCGACCCCGGCGACGAGGTCATCGTCCCCACCCCGTGTTTTGTCGCCTATCAGCCGGAAGTCATCTTCGCCGGCGGAGTCCCGCGGCCGCTCAAGACGCGCGTTCAGGATTCCTTTCAGACTATGGCGCCCGACCTCGAGGCGCTGATCACCCCGCGCACCAAGGCGCTCCTGATCGGATATCCAAACAATCCCACCGGCGCCGTCATGACCCGCGAGAACCTGATCGCCCTGGGCGAGGTGGCCGCCCGGCATGACCTGCTGGTCATCTCCGACGAGATCTACGACCGCCTGGTGTACGGCGGCCACCAACATGTGTGCTTTGCCGCGCTACCCGGAATGCGCGAACGGACCGTCACACTCGGCGGCCTCTCCAAGGACTACGCCATGACCGGCTGGCGCATCGGCTACGCAGCTGCCCCGGCAGCCTTGCTGGCCGCCCTGCGCAAGATCCACCAGTACACGATCATGTCGGCCCCGACGCCCTCCCAGGCCGCCGGCGTCGAGGCCCTCAGTCGCGGCGAGGAGCATGTTCAGGCGATGGTGTCCGAGTACGATCGCCGCCGCCGCCTGATCGTCGGCGGGTTGAACGAGCTCGGCCTGCCGACCTTCGAGCCGCACGGCGCCTTCTACGCCTTCCCCTCCATCGCCGCCACCGGCATGGACGATGAGACCTTCGCCGACCGCCTGCTCCAGGAGGAGCGTGTGGCGGTCATCCCCGGAAACGCCTTTGGCGCCGACGGCGCCTTCGTGCGCTGTTCCTACGCCACCGCCTATGAGAAGATCGAAGCGGCGCTCGAACGCATCCGCCGTTTCATGCAGCGCCATGGCTAGAGCCTGATGTCCGATCGCCCCGCCGCCATCGAGCCGGTCATCGGCCTGGAAGTCCACGCCGAGCTGCTGACGCTCTCGAAGATGTTCTGCGGCTGTGCGGTCGTTGACACCACCGCCGCCTCGCCCAACAGCGCGGTGTGCGAGGTGTGCACCGGCATGCCCGGCACCCTGCCGGTGATCAACGCCCGGGCGGTCGAATTCGCCTTGAAGGCTGCGCTGGCCCTGCACTGCCGCGTGGCTGAGACCAGCCTGTTCGCTCGCAAGAACTACTTCTACCCCGACCTGCCCAAGGGATATCAAATCTCTCAATACGAGATGCCGTTGGCTGTCGAAGGTTGGCTGGATATCGACACGCCCCGAGCGGCGAAACGCATCCGCATCCGGCGCGTCCATCTGGAGGAAGACACCGGCAAGCTCTTCCACCGCCAGGATGCCTCCCTGGTCGATTTCAACCGCGCCGGCGTCCCGCTGCTGGAGATCGTCACCGAGCCCGATCTGGCCTCCTTGGAAGAGGTCAAGGCTTATGCCACGGCCTTGCGCTCGCTGCTGCGCTACCTGGAGATCACCACCGGCGACATGGAGAAGGGGGTCATCCGTTTCGAGGCGAATGTCTCCGTGCGCCCATCCGGAAGCGCCGGCCTGGGCACGCGCACCGAAATCAAGAACCTGAATTCCTTCCGCTCGATGCTGCGCGCGGTCGCCTACGAGATCGAACGACACACCGACCTGCTGCGGCAGGGCGACCAGGTCCTGCAACAGACGCTGCGTTGGGACGACGCCCACGGGTTGACCTATCCCGAGCGCAATAAAGAGGAAGCGGACGACTATCGCTACTTCCCGGAGCCGGACCTGCCGCCGCTGCAGATCGACTCCGCATGGCTGGAGAGGCTGCGTGCCTCGCTGCCTGAACTTCCGGAGGCGCGCCGCACCCGTTTCACCTCCAAGTTTCACTTAACGGGCTACACTGCCGCCCTCCTGACTGCTGAGCGCCCGGTCGCCGACTACTTCGAGGCGGCCGCGCGCGCTTCGCCCGACGTTGCTCCGGAGCGGCTGGCGCATTGGCTGACCGGCGAACTGTTCGCTCTCCTCAATCAGGCCGGCGCCTCGATAGAAGACTGCCCCCTCAGCCCGCAGGCCCTGGGCGAGCTGGTTGCCCTGGCCGAATCGGGTCAGATCAGCCAGACTAGCGCCAAGGCCGTGCTGGCGGAAGCCTATGCCAGCGGGCGCAATCCGGCGGCCATCGTCGCCGCGCAGGGCCTGGCCCAGCTCAGCGACCCGGCCGCAATCGAACAGCTCGTAGGACAGACTCTTGCCGCACACGCGGCCCAGGTCGAAGAGTATCTGGCCGGGAAGACGACGATCGCCCAATGGCTGTTCGGACAAGTCATGCGCCGAGCCGGCGGGCGTGCCAACCCGGCCGTGGTCCGCGAGCACCTGGAGCGTCACTTGCGCGGCCTGGACAAGAATCGCCGTGTCCCGTGAACCTTGTCACTTGACCGGCACCGCCGGCTCGGTTACCGTTCCCGAAGGAGCAACAGCCCTGCAATGGCCCGATCAATACAGGCAGCGCCGAGCAAGCCGGGCGCTGCCCTCCTGTGCTCACCCGCGCGGGCGCCTGACCGAGGCGCCCGCGTAACTTGTCCTCAGACCTGAGGCTCGAATTCCACCCGCGAGGTTGAATGACGTGAACGCATTCGAGATGGCGCAGGCACAGTTCGACAGCGTCGCCGCACAGCTCAAACTGGACCCGGGCATCACCGGTGTTCTCCGCTGGCCGATGCGCGAGTTCCGCTTCCAGATCCCGGTCCGCATGGACGACGGCAGCATGAAGGTCTTCTTCGGCTACCGCGTTCAGCACAACGACGCCCGCGGCCCGGCCAAGGGCGGCATCCGTTTCCATCCGGGCGAGACACTCGACACGATCCGCGCCCTGGCCATGTGGATGACGTGGAAATGCGCCGTGGCCGACATCCCGCTTGGCGGCGGCAAGGGCGGGGTGGTCGTCGACCCGTCCGCCTTGAGCGACTCGGAGAAGGAGCGCCTGTGCCGCGGCTGGATCGGCCAGATCTGGAAGAACATCGGCCCGCGCCAGGACGTCCCGGCCCCGGACGTGGGAACCACGCCGCAGATGATGGGCTGGATGATGGACGAGTACTCCAAGCTGGTCGGCTCCTTCACGCCGGGCATCATCACCGGCAAGCCGGTCGGCGCGGGCGGGTCGCTCGGCCGGACCGAAGCCACCGGCTACGGCGTCACTTACTGCATCCGTGAGGCGGTAAAGCACCTGAAGCTGGACTCGTCCAAGTGCACCGCCTCGATCCAGGGCTTCGGCAACGTCGCCCAATATGCCGCCCGCGGTTTCATCGAGATGCTCGGCGGCAAGGTCTTGTGCGTCTCCTGCTGGGACCGGGTGGACAAGAAGTCCTACACCTTCACCAAGAAGGACGGAATTGATCCCAACTTCCTGCAGAGCATCACCGACATCTACGGCGCCGTCGATAAGAAGCGAGCCAAGGAAGCCGGCTACGCCATCGAGGACGGCGAGGCCTGGCTGAGCAAGGAGGTCGACGTACTCATCCCGGCGGCGATCGAGGGCCAGATCACCGGCGAGAACGTCCAAGGCATCCACAAGAAGGTGCGCATCGTGGCCGAGGGCGCCAACGGGCCGACCACGCCTGAAGCCGACACCGTCCTCAAGCAGCGCGGCATATTCGACATTCCCGACTTTCTGTGCAACGGCGGCGGCGTGACCACCTCCTACTTCGAGAGCGTCCAGAACGATATGAACTTCTACTGGACTCGGGAGGATGTGCTCGCCCGACTGGACGAGAAGATGACCAGCGCCTTCAAGGCGGTCCTGGACATGTCCCAGAAAGAAGACGTCTACATGCGCGATGCCGCCTACATGGTGGCCATCGACCGTGTCGTACACGCAATGCGTTTCCGCGGCTGGGCCTGAGCGCAACGATCTCACCAGTCAGGCTCCCAGGACAGTCAGCCTGGGAGCCTGTTGCTTTTCTTTCCAGTTTGTTCCTCAGTAAATCAGAGAGTCGTAGTAGCCGTAGGGGATGGGGAAATGTGGACAACGCCGCAGGCCGGCCGGTGAGCCCCCATCAGTATGGATAGCGATGCCACTGGACGCCAAGGGCCGGCAGGAACCGCCGCCCACCCCCTCCACAAGGCGGCTGTGGGAGGACAGTGGAGACCGCGAGGCGTCGAGGGAGCAGGATCGGTGGCCTCCCATATGTAGCCGCCTGAGTGGGGCCGTTGGCAGATGTTCGGGTAGCGGACAGGCACGCGAAGGCAGGCTGTCTGACATTCTCCCCAGAAGGAGAGCCTTCTCCACAGCCGAAAGCCACTTATCCACAGCCCGGCAAGGCTCGAACTGAGTAGAATCGGACACATGACCGAGGAAAGAGGCCGATTTCCGGAGTTCATCGGACGCTGGCCGCAGGAGCTGCGCCACCTGTGGGACGGGCTGCCGCCGGCCACCCGCACACAGCTTGAGCGCGGCCTGAGCCTCCTGCCCGGCGACGCCAAGGGCTGGCGGCGACTGGTGGAGCAGGCGGCTGAGCAACTCAAGATCACGACCGGGGACAAGCACCAGGTTGCCATTGTTGGGCCGGCCAATGTCGGCAAGTCTACGCTCTTCAATCAACTGATCCGTTCGCGGGGCGACCGGGCCGCGGTCAGCGCCGTTGCCGGGACGACCCGGGTGGCGCAGCAGGCCGACGCCGGGCTGTTCGCGGTGATCGACACACCCGGGGCCGATGTTGCCGGGTCGGTCGGCGAGGAAGAGAGGCAGCGGGCCTTGGCGGCCGCTGAGACAGCCGATGTCCTGGTGATCCTGTTCGACGCCACCCATGGCATTCGCCCGGCGGAGCGGGCCCTGTTCGACGAGCTGGTCGGCCTGGGCAAACCGACGGTCGTTGCAGTCAACAAGATGGACCTGGTCCGTCGCGAGCGCACCCGAGTCCTGGCCCAGATCGCCACAACGCTCGGCCTGACAACCGAGCAGCTCCTGCCCCTGAGCGCCAAAGATGGGACCGGCGTTGAGCGCGTGTTGCTGGCCGTGGCCAAGACCGAACCGGGTATCGTCGCCGCGCTGGGGGCCGCGCTGCCTGCCTACCGCTGGAAGCTCAGCCAGACCGTGATCGGGCGGACCGCCTCGACGGCGGCGGCCATCGCCGTCACGCCCATCCCGATCATCGACTTCATCCCCCTGATCGGGATCCAATCCGCCATGGTCCTGAGCCTGGCGCGCATCTACGGCCAGCGGATCACAGCCGGGCGCGCCCGCGAGTTGCTGCTGACATTCGGCCTGGGCCTGCTGGGCCGAGGCTTGTTCTACGAGTTGAGCAAGTTGGGAGGCCCGCCGGGCTGGCTGTTGGGTGCGGGCATCGCCGTGGGAACAACCGTGGCGATGGGCTATGCGGTGGCATCCTGGTTTGAGCGCGGCCAGCGGTTGTCGCAGGAATCGCTGGGCCGGATCGCCCGCTCGAGCAGCCGGGCGGTCGTCGATCATCTGAAGGACCTGGGCGGGCGAAAGCCGAATCGGATGACGCTGCAGCAGAGGGTGGACCAGGCCCTGCAGGAGCTACCCGAACGGGAGCCGCCGGCAGAACCGTAGGGAGTAGCCTGAGCAATCCCGGCGACGGCAGGGAGGGATCTCCCTGCCGTCGCGTTTCATCCATGGCAGCAGCAGCCCGCGCCCTGGGCGGATGGGCAGCGGTGGTCGGCCGACGATCAGTTCCGCCGCGGCGGGGATCGTGCGGGTGAGCCGGCGCCGCGTCGGAGAGTATACTGAGAGCGGCGAGGGAGACTTCCCGTGCAGGACAGTCTACGCGATCTGCTGACGAGAGGTATCGCGGCCGCCAAGGCGGGCCAGGCCGAGGAAGCCCGCTTCTTTCTTGACTGGCTGCTTCGCTCCGAACCCCCGATGGCTGACCTCCTGGAAGCCTGGTACTGGCTGGCCGAGGTGAACTCAGATCCGGTGGAGAAGCGCCGCTGCCTGGAGGAGGTGTTGGCCCGTGATCCGGCCAACCCGCGCGCCCGGCGGGCGCTGGCGATCCTGGATGGCCGGCTCAAGCCGGAGGAGATCGTCGATCCGGATCGGCTGACGGTCCCCGCCGCTGCGCAGAGTGCGGCGGAAGCGCGGCGCTTCACCTGCCCCAAGTGCGGCGGGCGGATGGTGTACGCCCCGGACGGCCAGGCACTGATCTGTGAGCAGTGTGCGCGCCGGGAGGCGCGCCAGGGGGCCCGCGCCGCCCGGCAGGATTTCACGATCGCCATGGCCACCGCGCGTGGACATCGGGTGCCTGTGGCTTCACGCTCTTTCGATTGTCAGGGCTGCGGCACCCCCTTCGTACTCGGCCCGGCGGTCATGTCGGTGACATGCCCGTACTGCGGCTCCGCTCACGTGGTCGACGAAACCAACACACGCGAGCTTGTCCCGCCGGACGGGTTGATACCGTTCCGGCTGGGTGCTGCGCAGGCCGCTGGCGCGCTCCACGATTGGCTCGAGCGCGAAAAGCTGGAGGTCCGTGTGGAGCCGCCCCAGGGAATGTATCTCCCCGTGTGGGCCTTTGACCTTGCCGGCCAGGTGCCCTGGTCGGGGTTGAGGTACGAATCCAACCGGCGGGTGTGGGTGGCAGCTTCCGGCGTGCAGGTCGTTCTCGAGGACGATGTCGGCGTGGCGGCCAGCGACCGTCTTCCGACCGCCTTACTCGGCGCCCTGGAGACGTTCGATCTGAGGCAGGCACGCCCGTACGATCCAGCCTATCTGGCCGACTGGCCGGCCGAGACGTATCAGCGGACCATGTCGGATGCGGCCCTCATCGCCCGGCAGCGTGTCTTCGCCCGCTGCCGTGAGCGGGTCGGGTGGGAGCAAGGGGGGGAGATCAAGGATCTGAGCATCAGCTCCGCCGGAATGGCGATCGACTCGTACCGCCTGATACTGGTTCCGCTCTGGTTGAGCGCCTTCGATGTGCAAGGCCGACGCTGCCGAGTCGCGGTCAACGGAGCCGACGGGACAGTGCGCGGGGAGGCGCCCCGCTCAGGCGTGCGCGAGTGGCTGGGCAAGGTGTTTGGCGAGTCGTGACCGTCGCGTGACGGCGGGGTTATCTCTGCCGCGCGAGGAAGTCTGTGGCCGGCAATCCCTCTCTGATCGTCCAGGACTTGAGCTTCCGCTACCGAGACCGGGAAGCCCCCTCTCTGCGGGACATCTCGTTCAAGCTGGAGGCCGGGAGAGTGCTCCTGGTTGCCGGCGCCAGCGGCTGCGGCAAGACAACGCTGGCACGCTGTATCAACGGCTTGATCCCCCGCTCCTACAAGGGCGTGATGACCGGACATGTCCTGCTCGATGGGCAGGAAACGGCCGGCTGGCCGTTGGCACGCATCTCCGAGCGAGTCGGAACGGTGCTGCAGGACCCCGAACGACAGATCCTGGGCTCACGGGTTGTGAACGAGGTCGCCTTTGGTTTGGAGAACCTGGCCTTGGCGCGCCCGGAGATCCTCGAGCGGGTCGAGCTGGCCATGGACCATCTTGGCATCGGCCAGTTACGCGAACGCGAGACGTTCTCGCTTTCCGGGGGGGAGAAACAGAAGCTGGCGCTGGCCGGGGTCCTGGCGATGCGGCCCAGCATCCTGCTCCTGGATGAACCCCTGGCCAGCCTCGATCCGGCCAGCGCGGTGGAGACGCTCACGTTGGTCCGGCAGCTGGTGGACGAAGGCATGGCGGTGATCATGATCGAGCACCGCGTCGAGGATGTCCTCAAGATCCGCCCGGACCAGGTGCTGTTCCTGGAGGACGGCCAGGCCCGCTACTTCGGGCGTCTGGACGGACTGCAGGCGGCGGTCGACTACCGGCAGGTCAAGCTGCCCGCCTCCATGGTCATCGCTCGGGCAGCCAGCGAGACGCCACCGCCTCCTACGCCGCCGCGGCCAACAAGGGGCAGAACGACCGAGGGGCCGCTGGTGGCGTTCGAAGGTGTGCACTTCGCCTACACCAATGGTCCGGAAGTGCTCCACGGCATCGATCTGCGCGTCGACCGCGGCGATGTCATCGCCGTCCTGGGTGCCAACGGGGCCGGGAAGACCACCCTCGTCAAGCACGCCATTGGGCTGCACAAACCGACTGCGGGGCGAGTGTTGATCGGCGGGCGCGACACGCGCGAACTCAGCGTGGCCCAGATTGCCGGAACCCTGGGGTATGTTTTTCAAAGCCCCAGTCACATGCTCTTCGCACCGACCGTGCGCGAGGAACTGTCTTTCGGCCCTACCAACCTCGGCCACGCGCCGGCGGAGATCGAAAAGGAGGTGCACGCGGCAATCGAGATTGTCAACATGACCGGGCTGGAGCAGGACCCGCCTCTGGCGCTTTCGTTCGGGCAGCAGAAGCGTGTCAGCATCGCCGCCATTCTGGCGATGCGCTCGAAGATCTTGGTGATGGACGAGCCGACGGCCGGGCAGGACTATCACAACTACATGAATTTCATGGATTCGATTCTGGCGATGCCCGGTTTCGCGGCGGTCCTGTTCATCACGCATGATGTCGACATGGCGGTGGTGTATGCCAACCGCGTGCTTCTGGTAGACGGCGGACGCATCGTCGGCGACGGACCGCCCGAGGCGGTACTGGCGGATACCGGGCTGCTCACCCGGTGCCGGCTGGTCCCAACGTCACTGCTCCAGGCGAACCTGGATCGCTTGCCGCGTACCGGCCGCTTCCTGCGTGCCGAAGCGCTGGCACATGTCTAGCTTCCTAGAGAGGAGAGCGTTCAATGGACCGCAAGTTCTTCAACCTCGGCCTGACCCTCGTCATCGTCTTCCTCTTCTTCCTGCTGGTGGTCTGGATCGGTGGGAACGTGCTCGGGATCGAGCGGCTGCAGACGGGCGAGAGGCCTGTTTTGCGTTTCGTGTTCGTTGCAGTCGGGATCGTTCTTGCCCTGGCGGTCTACTGGTTCACCAAGGAGAACAAGGCCTGGGAGGTCGGCACGCGCGAGGTGGTCTACATGGCCATCGGCGCGGCGCTCTACGCCGTGTTCTCCTACCTGTTTAATGGCACGGTGTTTGTGGTCCCGTCGGTCAGTCAGGTGGCGCTGCGCCCGGCGATCTGCATCCCGATGTTCTTCGGCTACGCCTTTGGCCCGGTGGTCGGCTTCTTCACCGGCGCGGTCGGGAACATGGTCGGCGATGCACTGACGGGCTTTGGCGTCTATCCGCAGTGGAGCGTCGGCAATGGACTGATCGGCCTGATCGCCGGGATGGCGATGCTGTTCCCCGACAAGAAGAAGAGCCTGAACACGGTGCTGATCATCGGGGCCGTGCTGACCGCTATCGCCACGCTGTTCTACTTCCTGTTCCGCAACACACCGAACACGCTGTTCTTCGACGTGGCCAACAACATCTTCGGCGACCAGCCCATCTCGGTTCTGGCCGGGCTGTCGATCGTGGTTGGGTTCATCCTGGTGGTGATCGTGCGCTTTGCCTTCGGCGCGAACATCGACGTCGCCGCGGCGGTGACCTGGGGCATGCTCGGCAACCTGATCGGCCTCGGGTTTGCGGCGATCTCTGATATCTGGATCAATGGCTACCCACCGGCGGTGGCCATTGTCGGGGAATTCCTGCCTTCGGCCGGGCCGAACCTGATCTTCGCCGCCATCCTGGTGCCGATCCTGGTGGTGGCTTACGCCGCGCTCCAGCGCCAGACCGGGCGCTAGGAGGCACTCCTCACGAGACCTTGACTCGTGAGGAACAGAACGGGACATCTCCCCGGGAGCTTCAAGCTCCCGGGGAGACTGGCAGGAATGACTGCATGCTCGTGACCTGGCGCTACCGCAAACGGCGGTCGTTGATCCAGAGCTTCGACCCACGCGCCTGGATCATCTTCTACCTGTGCTATCTCGGCACGGTGATCTCCATCTGGGACCTGCGCGCGCTGCTGGTGGTCTTCGCCGTGGCGCTGCTGGTGGTCCTGACCTCCGGCATTCCGTGGCGCGAGATGCGCCGGGCGTGGTTGTTCATCGGTGGCTTTGTCGTCTACTTCTCCTTCTTCACCTTCTTGACCGGACGGGGCGGGGTTGAGTTCTACCAGCAGGAACACGTCATCCGCAATCTGGTGGCGCCGTTCACCATCTTCGGCTGGCAGCCGGTCCTGCACATCACCGTCGAGCGCTCGTTCTACGCGCTCAGCATGCTGGTGCGCGTATTCTGCTTGGCCAGCATGACGATCCTGATCCCCTATTCCTTCGACCCGGCGCTCTATGGCATCACATTCCGCCGGCTCGGGCTGCCCGACAAGATCGCCTACGCCATGGACCTGACCATGCGCTTCGTGCCGACCTACGGCCGCGACTTCCAGATCACGATGGACGCGCAGCGCGCCCGCGGCTATGAGCTTGAGAAGCTCAGCGGAGGCTTGGTCTCGCAGGTGCGCAAACTTGCGCCGCTGATTGTTCCGGTCACCATTCAGGCCATTGCCGGGAGCGAGGACATCATCGACGCCATGGACTTGCGGGCCTTCGGTGTCAAGCCGCGCACCTGGGTGGAGGAACTGCATTACAAGGCCCGCGACCGGGTGCTGATCGTTGCCGGCGCGGCCGTGTTTGTGGCAACGCTGGCGCTCTCCTACCTGGGGTTGTTCCAGTTCTGGGTTCCCGCCTCACTCCTCTCCCTGCCGCTCCTGTAACCTGCCCGGGATCGGGCTTGATGCCGCCCTCGAGTTGGGCATGGCGGCGGCTCTCAGGCCGACGCTTGCCGCTGCCGGCCGGCTCGGGCAGAATCCGACGCTGCAGGCCAAACGATGACCGCCTTTACTCACCTGGAATGCTCCGCCTGTGGGACGATCTTCGACGCGCACCTCGTGCAGACTTTCTGCGTCGCCTGCCAGGCGCCGCTGCTGGCCCGCTACGATCTCGAGCACGTGCGGGCCTCGCTGACGCGGGAGGAGATCAGCCAGCGGTCGCCCGGGCAGTGGCGCTGGGCTGAACTGCTGCCGGTCTTCGATGCCGCGCAGCAGGTCTGCCTGGGCGAAGGGGATACCCCGCTTCTGCCAATGCCGCGCATCGGCGGCGAGCTGGGGCTGACGCGGTTGTATGTGAAGGACGAAGGCGTCAATCCGACCGGGTCGTTCAAGGCGCGCGGCCTGGCTGTGGCGGTCTCCAAAGCGCGCGAGCTCGGGCTGGAGCGGCTGATCATCCCGACCGCCGGCAATGCCGGCGGGGCGCTGGCGGCCTATTGCGCACGGGCCGGGCTGCGAGCGCAAATCATCATGCCGCGCGACGCGCCGCACACGAACGTCGAGGAGTGCCGCGCCGCCGGGGCCGAGGTCGTCCTGGTCGATGGATTGATCAGCGACGCCGGCCGGCTGGCCGCCGAGCGATCGCGGACCCAGGGCTGGTTCGACGTCTCGACCTTCAAGGAACCCTACCGCTTGGAAGGCAAGAAGGTGATGGGCTATGAGCTGGCCGAGGCCTTCGGCTGGCGGCTGCCGGATGTGATCGTCTACCCGACCGGCGGCGGCACCGGACTGGTGGGGATGTGGAAAGCGTTCGCCGAGCTGGAGGATCTGGGCTGGCTCGAGGAAGCGGCGCGGCCGCGGCTGGTTTCGGTGCAGGCGGAGGGCTGCGCTCCGGTAGTGCGGGCGATGGAAAGCGGTGCAGAGGCATGCACCTTTTGGGAGCAAGCGCAGACCATTGCCAGCGGGCTGCGCGTGCCGAAGAGCTTCGCCGATCGCCTGATTCTGCGCAGTCTGCGTGAGAGTCGCGGGACTGCGCTTGCGGTGAGCGACGCGGCGATCCGCGCCGCGCAGCGCCGCCTGGCGGAGCAGGAGGGCGTGCTGGCTGCGCCCGAAGGGGCCGCCACATTGGCCGCGCTGGAGGTCCTGGCCCGCCGAGATTGGGTCCGGCCGGATGAGCGGATCGTGCTCTTCAACACCGGAAGCGGATTGAAGTACCCGGACCTGATGCCGGGCGGCTCAGCCCCCTGAGACCGCTTGGCGGCCGAGAAGGATGTCCGCCAGCGCCGCGGTGGTGTCAAGGATGAGGTCGGCGCCGGCGTCGATCAACTCCTGGCGTTCACCGAACCCGCACAGGACCCCCACGGCCTGGGCACCGGCGCGCTTCGCGGCGTGGATATCGACCACCGTATCACCGACCATGACGCAAGCCTGGGGCGGCAAACCCAGGAGCTCAGCCGCCTTCAGGATGGGGGCCGGGTGCGGCTTGGTGCGCCAGCTGCTCCTGGCGGTGACCACGCAGTCCATGGTGCTGGCCAGACCGAACTGCGCCAGGAAGGCGCCCACGCTGCGCGCGTCGCGGGAGGAGACGACCCCCAGCCGGTAAGCCATGCGTAAGCGCTCGAGCGCCGCGGGGACTCCGGGGATGATCAGGTAGTCCCGAGGCCGGCCCTCGCCGCGCACCCAGTGCAGGAAATCGAGCACCGGCGCGCCGAGTTCGTCGAGGCCAAGCCTGTCGGCGAGCGCGTACAGCCAGTTGACCGGGGACTCGGTGGCCAGCAGGAATCGGCGCGCTGCCGGGCGCGGATCGCGCTTGGGGAACATGGCGGATAGCGGTCGCAGCGCGCCCGCCAGGCGGATCGCCAAGGCCTCATGGGTGTCAGCCAGCGTGCCGTCGACATCGAAAAGGATGGCGCGTATGCGCCCGGGGTCGAAGACGATCGGTTTCACGGGACCGGGGCGGGGAACTCGACCGTCTGGCGCAGCGCCGCGGCGGTGGCTTCGTCGGGCGCCTGGATCCAGAGACTCTGCAGCGAGCGGCGTTCGAGCACGGCGAAACCATCGGCGCCCTGCCACTGGATCGTGAAGGTGGCCGTGGCGGTATGCTCGCCGAAACGGGCATCGCCGTAGGCGCGGAATGCGCTGAAGGCTTCCTCCGCGTGCCGCAGGCTGTCCCACTGGGTCAGCCAGACCAGGGCGCCGCCCAGTCGAGGATGATCGAAAGCCAGGTAGAAATCGCCGCCCCAGCCGTCAGCCGCGGTCACGGCAACATCGTCCGGGAGCTGGCCCGCCAACGTGAGCCGGGTGGTCCATTCCCCCATCGTACCCCTCCCGATTTCGCGCCATCCGGCGCCGAGCACGGGCAGCAGATCAGGCACCTGCATGACGATGGGCACATCCTCGGGGTAGCGCGTCGGGTGCAGGATCTGTTCAGTGGAGGATGGCGGAGCGGCGTAGGCCTCGTCCACTGCCGGCCAGCTGCCGTCCAAGTACAGCTGGCGGGCGAACTCGACGCCCTGTATGTAGGGGAACAGGAAGTCATCCTGAAGGAAGCCCGGGGCGGAGAGGAAGACCGGGCTCTCGAGCGTCAGGACGAGCGACTGCAGCTCGCGCAGGTCCTCCTCAGAAGCGTAAGTGCGGAGCCATTGTGACTGCAACAGTGTCGCGTCACCTTCCAGGAGCGAGCGCACCGCTGTGCAGCGGTCGGCCTCCTGCTCGCAGAGGGGGTCATCCAGTCTGAGCCCGGCCAGCAGGTCGAAGCGTTGGTCTTGAAGGGCATGGACGTACTCGTGCGCATACGTCAGGCGTTCGGGACCCTGGAAGGCCTCGCCTTGGACGATGTACATCTCCCGGGTCTCGGCGTCGTAGAAGCCGGCCAGCTGCTCGGTGTACAGGTCGGCGTACAACTCCCACAGGTCGAAACCGGCCGGCAGCAGGCCCAGCAGGTTGAGCAGGCGGACGTCGTCGTCCGCCTGTTCTCGGCTGTAGTCCTCCAGCAGATCGTTCAGGACCGTCAGGCGCAGAGCCTCCGTGGTCAGCAGTTGCTGGTCGACCTGGCCGGTCGGCTCGAGCCCGCGCAGCAGGATGACCTGGGACTCGATCTCCGCCATAGCCGCCCGGACGTCGGCGGTCAGACCGGGGGCAAGGGACTGAGGAGTAACAACGGCCGTCGTGGCCGAGGGCATCACCGTCGCAGTCGAAACGTCGGCCGTGGGTGAGATAGCAGGGGAGGGCGCCGGGCGCGGCCGCAAGAGGTTCAGAGCCGCAACGACAACGATGAGGCTCAGTCCCAGACAGGCCGACCCCAGCAGGGTCAGGAGCAGCCAGGTGCGCTTCGACAAGCGTCGATCCTCCGGCGGACCGCGGCGGATTCTATCATCGGCGCACGCACGGCCGGATGGATTGGTCAAGCAGGCAGGAACCCCTCGACGCGCAGGATGCCTTCCAGCGCCCGGCGCGCGTCGGCGATGGCCTTGCGGCGCCATAGCAGGTGTGTGGGGCAGAACAACACCTCGAACTCGCGCCGGACCGCCCGCTGCACGGCAACGCTGGAGGCGCCGAAATGATGTACCTGATTCTCCCAGATCATCGTCCGCAGCCCGCGCAGCCGCGCCGGCAAAGAGTCGCCCAACGTCCCGAACTCGAAGGCCGTGGCGAACACAGGCTTGCCCGGGAACCGGTCCCGAAAGGTGGCGTAGACGAGGTCGATCATGTCACCTCGGATCGGGTAGAACTCGGCCAGCGTCGCTTTCGCCACCCTCGGGTAGTCGAAGGCCCGCATCAGGTCGATTGAGGCGCGCGGCTCGAGCGAGGAGTTGACCAGCGTCATCTGGTCCGACGGCCCGTAGCCGGTGTGCATGTCCAGGCACAGGACCTGGCCATAGCGAGCCGGCGCCTCGCGGTAGAGGTCGATCAGCAAACGCGTCTCCGCTTGAATTGTGGAACCCCCGAAGTAGAGACCACGCGGATTGCGATACTGCCCCTGCAGGGTCACGGCCTGGAACGCCTTCGGACCCATGCGGGCCAGGCCGGCGAGGAGGCCGGCCAGGAACTCAAGGCGGCCGCGGACGGGGCCGGCCAGGGGGCGGGCAGGGTTGAGGAATCGGTCGAGCCGTGCATAGTCCGGATTGAGGGCCGGATCGAGGTGAGAGGCTGCCGCGACGAAGTTGCGGTTCAGGTCGACATTGGCGGGATTCGTGCGCCGGCGGTTGCGCATGCCCCAGGGGTTGACGGCGTGAAGCAGCAG
>Ga0105094_10000294_pt1 | contig 24067 bp, 21 predicted proteins | sample PPLLak1March2015_2_FD_87023 | JGI IMG/M metagenome (GOLD analysis project Ga0105094, IMG submission 87023) | Freshwater sediment microbial communities from Prairie Pothole Lake near Jamestown, North Dakota, USA - PPLs Lake P8 Core (3) Depth... | ecosystem: Environmental > Aquatic > Freshwater >...
TAGACCCTGCGCTTCTTCACTGCGTTCAGGACAAGCTTTTGTGGGGTCGAGGAATCCCTGCAACGGTCATTAAAAATTGGCTCTGCAGGGATTTCTCGTCGCTCCGCTCCGCTTCGCTTCGCGAAATGACATGGGTTTCAAAGCCGCTCGCTTATCCCGTACTCACATTTAATATGTAATAATGTACTAAAATTGTTATAATGATAATATCGCAGCCGATGAGAGGGTAATACATCGCGTATATATTTATGGGCGGGCAGGATGACCAACGGGATCCGTGGGATAGAACGCACGAAGGCAAGCAGACAGCATCCGAAAACTCGAGCTCAGGCGCTCCTGGAGTTTGCCCTGGCGCTGCCTGTCTTGCTGCTGATTCTATTCGGGATTATCGAGATGGGGCGCTTGACCCAAGCCTGGATGGCAGTCCAGAATTCGGCTCGCTTCGGCTTGCGCTATGCAGTAACGGGGGAATACAACCCGCAATACTGCGAATTGGCTGCCAACTCCCTGGGCTACGCAGCAGCTGACAGCTTCGGCAGCAGCCCGACCGGCTACGACTGCGAGGTGCAGCGAGCTTATTGTGAATCGCTGCCCGCGCCCCAACAAGAATCCTGCGATTACGAACAGATGACCTCCGAGCTGCAGGACTGGGCGAGACTGCCCTCCTCCAGGGATTCGGCGCGTGCGGGCGTGGCAGGGGCAGCGGTCGATGATACCGAGGCAGTCATCGGAGACTACCTGGCGTATCTCATTTCACACGATCTTGGGGAACTCGGCGATCCCACGGCAAGCGGTTACTACCACGTCACGCTGTGCAGCGGCCGCGATGATGATGGGGATGGCTTATCCGATTTCCAGCGCGTAGAGTATACCGATCCTGAAACCTGCCTGAAAATCAACACACTCCCAAACATTTATATCGACGATCCTGGCGGACCGGGTGACAGGGTGCGGGTTACTGTGACCTACGTCCATCCGATGATCATGCCCCTGCTCAGCAGCGTGTGGCCCCGAGTACCCCTTACAGCCTGGCGAGAGGGAATTGTCGAACAGTTCCGCGTCGCACGCATGGGGGGCGTGGGGGGCCAGATCGGGCTGGCACCGACCCTGACGCCCATACCGCCCACGCCAACCGATACGCCAATCCCTCCAACGCCAACGGATACACCCGTTCCACCAACCCCGACGGATATACCCACGCAAACATCCACAAGCACAGCCACTGCCACGCTGACACCATCCTGCGACGCGCTGCATGTGAACGGACCCCTTACTTTTAACGGGGATGATGTTCAACTCTCCTTGAGCAATACCAGCAACCAATACCCGATCACACTTGGACTCGCCGAGGGCAACTGGGCAGAGAGGGAAGGTCAGGCTGGCGGTCCCTGGCACGACCAGGTCGATCCATTGCCTGCCGACCAATACCTTGATGTATATACCTGGGGCGGAAGCACATTCCTGGATGTCTCCCCGAATGTAGCCCTGGACTCGCCTCCAACAAGCTGGGCGAACAATTTGGGGCTGAATATCCTACCTCTGCAAACCAACAGCCTAGGTTTGGATTTCAATCTAAGCTTTACAGCCAGTGCGATCTACTACCACGCGCATGACTTCTTGATCAATCTCAGTTATTCTGTTGGATCGCTCAGCTGTCCAGCAGTGGCGATCACAGGGCGATACGGACCTATCGTGTCTATCGTCCCTCAGCCGCCTGATCCAATTACCGAGCCATTCACGATCGAAGCAGCCGCCAGCGACCCGGATGGCACGATCAACCAGGTGAATTTCGAGGTGTGGAACGAAAGCGAGACCACAATATTGGGTTCGACAGATGACGCCGGTGCCCCGTACTGCCTGTTCGGCGATAGCGGTGGAGAGTGCCTGACGCGTGGGCTGGGAAACGTGTGGCCGAACAGCAGCAATCCGATCCAGAACGGCACGTATGTGATCTATATCGAAGCGCGTGATAACGATCCACACAACCAATACACCCGCATTCGCCAGACGATCCACCTGGCTCTGCCGGAGCTGGTAGCCTGCAACAACGTGGGGACGGGTCTCATGGGCGAATACTACAACTGGGTGGGAAATTCGCCGCCCAATTTCGGGGGAGCTGCTCTGGCGCATGCAAGGATCGATCCGCAAGTATCCTTTAATTGGGGCAGCGGTTCCCCGCACTCGTCGGTGACGGCCGATCACTTTGCAGTGCGCTGGTATGGACAAGTACAGCCCAGATATGATCAGCAGGAGACTTACACCTTCTTCACGCGCACCGATGACGGGGTGAGGTTGTGGGTTAATGGGCAGCTGCTGGTATCGCATTGGCAGGACCAGTCTGGCAATGAATGGAGTGGGAGCATCACATTCGGACCAGGATGTGGGCTGTATGCTATCGAGATCGAATATTATGAACACCACAGCTCTGCTCTGGCTGAGCTCAGCTGGCAGGGAGAGAGCGTAGGACGAGAGATTGTTCCACAAGCCAATCTCTACCCGCCTTTGGTATCGTTGCCGGCCACATCGACGCCTACGAGCACGCCGGTGAATACAGCTACAGCCACGTCAACAGCTACCAGTACTCCCCGGACCCCAACGGTGACACCGACACCGACCACACCAGGGGATGATGATACTCCCACTCCCACAGCGACGAGCGAGGTGATCATCACCCTGACACCGACGCCCACGGCTACCAACACCGAACCAGCGCAGCCATCTCAGACACCCACCCAGACACCTTCACCAACTCCTTGCCAGACCCCGCCCGATTTGGGGGGATGTAGATAATCCTGGGTAAATTTAAAACTCGCCGTGGTGCTCCAAAGCACCACGGCGAGTTTCTTCATTGATCACGGAATAAAATAGAATATCCTATACGGAAGCTTGAGCAGTTCCCCGGTGGAACCAGTTCCGCCATTCACGCTTCTCCCAAATGACCAGAATGGTAGCAGCGATAAATATTGACGAGTACGTGCCACTGGCCAAACCCACCAGCAGGATCAAGGCAAATTCCCGCAGGGTAACGCCGCCGAAGAGCACCAGGGCGAGCAGCATGAATTCGACAGTCATCAGCTGAGTATTGATCGAGCGCTGCAGGGTCTGGATGATGGAGTGGTTGACGAGGGTCTCGAAATCCAATCGCCGGTAAATGTTCGAATTCTCACGGATACGGTCGAAGACAACGATCTTATCCTGAACCGAGAAGCCGATCACGGTCAGCAGAGCGGTAAGGAACAGTGCATCGATCTGCCAGCCAAGAAAATGGCCTCCGATGGCTCCCAGGCTGACGACAAGGAGAACATCGTGGAACATGGCAATAATGGCGCAGATTCCATAGCGGAATGCATTCTGCACGCCGCGAAAGGCCCAGGTAACGTAGATTACCACTGCCAGTGCAGCAACTCCAACAGCAAGGGCGGCACGGGAGGCGACCTCCTGTCCCACTGTCGGTCCAACGCTGTCGAAACGCAGGACGTCGACCTTGTCATTGAAGGTCTCTTCCATAGCAGCCACGACCTGGGAGCGGGTAGCATCGTCCAGGAAGCTGGAACGCGAAACAACTGTGCCCTCGCCAGTTATCTGCACCTGGATATCGCTGACACCCAGATCGTTGTAGAGATTGAATACCTGCGCTGCTTCAGGCAGATTCCCGGACTCGAAACGGACTTCGAGGAGCGTGCCGCCGGTGAAATCGATTGCCAGCGGCAGACCCCACACAGCCAGCACGATCAATCCCGGGATGATGATAAGAAGTGAGAGAATAAAGAAGTAATATCGTTTGCCGATGATGTCGATCATATTTACTGTATCCTTGATGCTAACTGGTTTAGATGCCAAACCATCTGCTCAGGTTCGCGGGCTTCCAGTAATTCAGGATGGCGCTCAGAAAGGTCCGGGTGACCAGGATGGCAGTGAACAGGCTGACGACAACACCTAATGCCAGTGTCAGAGAAAAGCCTTTCACGATCGTGGCCCCAAAAGTGCTTCCGAACCAAAATAAGATTGTGCAGGTGATCAGCGTGGCGATGTTTGAATCGCGAATGGATGGCCAGGCTCGCTGCCAGCCTAGGTCGATCGACTGCCTGATCGTGCGCCCGGCACGCATCTCTTCTTTCATGCGTTCGAAAATCAATATATTTGCATCCAATGCGCTGCCAGTGCTTAAAAGGAAGCCGGCAATGCCCGACAGGGTAAGTGTGACCGGGATGAACCGGAAGAGCGCAAATGCGATCAAGGCATAGATAATGATCGATAGAGTAGCAACCCCACCGGGCAGCCGGTAATACAGCAGCATGAACGCCATAACAACAATGAAACCGATCAGGCCGGCTCGCAAACTCTTCTGCAGGGAATCCTGACCGAGGGTAGGGCCAACCGTGCGTACTTCTACTACCTTCAATGGAATGGGCAGCGAGCCATAGCGCAGCTGAACTGCCAGGGCGTTGGCCGTATCGAGCGTGAAATTCCCCGAGATGATCCCCTGACCATCGGTGATTGCGTCATTGATGGTCGGGACAGACAGGACGACCTTATCCAAAACGATAGCCAATACGTTGCCGATGTTGGCGGAGGTGAAATTGGCGAAGGTTTGAACATCGCTGCCAGCCAGCTCGAAGCTGATCTCGTATTCACCGATTTGATTCTGGGTAACGTTGACGGTCTTCAACCCCGTACCCGTCATGACGGTGGGGAAGATAGCGCTGGGTACGGTTGAGGTCACGCTCTGTGTGGTTGTGGTGGAAGCAGTAGGAATATCGGTCTGGATCTGGGTCCCTACCAGGCTGATGGCTTCTTGCTGGCTAATCGAGCTCATATCGACGAATTCCAGCAAACCCGTTTGGCGCAGGGTTGAGATTGCCCGCTCAGGATCGGTCTCTCCCGGAAGCTCGACGACGATGCGGCGATCACCAGCCTGCTGTACGACGGCTTCGCTCACTCCAAGGCCATTGACACGATTTTCGACAATTGTGCGAGCTGTCTGCATGGATTCGGCCGTGATGGCTGTCTCTTCTGGCAGATCTGCTTCCAATAAAGCCTGGACGCCGCCGACCAGGTCAAGTCCCAGGTTGGTCTTGATGTCCCGATCGATACCCAGCACATGGATACCCGGATTATTGGGGAGATCGATCCAGATAACGACGGCAAGGATGATAGCAATGATGATCAATGGACGGACGAATCGCGACATAGAAAAAGACTCCCTCCGGATTTCATAGCAAAGCCAGTCCGTTGCTGGCAATCAGCCAGTCACGACTGGCAACAGCGCATTATACTCCCAATTAGTGGGAATGTCCAATTTCGCAAATGGAGCAGGAAGTACTATCACCACAGAGATCACGGGGCACACAGGGAATAGCCTTTGCTCAGCATTGAGTCAAGGGTTTTATTTTGGATGCGCTGCGAACTGATCGCTATCAGGCAGATGGATTTAGAGGGATCGTTGGCGCAGGAAATCCAGCGCAATCTGTAGGACCTGGGGGATGTCGAGATCATCAGTGGGGATGTACAAATCGGCATGCTGGCGGGCATGGCTCAGGCGATTTACCTGCGTTTCGTATTCAGCCTGCGACCAATCCAGATTTCGCCGGGCGATACTACATGGATAAGAGACATCCAGGTAGATCAAGATTTCGGGGTTGGCGATTTTCTGCCACATGGCAGGCACGTAGGAATGTTCCTGGGCGATGTGCCTGACCTGATAGCCGTGGAGGCGCAGACCGGCGATGAGCGTGGACTTTCCGGCTGCGCAGGGTCCGACAACACCGATAAGAGGTTTCGTTATCATTATTACTTGCGATTGGTGTTTGCGAATATGATGGCATTCAGCTCAGATGGCCTGCCCAGGATTACCAGCACGTCCCCCAAATGCACCTGGCGCACCGGAGTTGGATGGAAATCGTCCGCACCTTCCTGACGGAGCAGAACTACACTGATATCGAATCGCTTTTCAACCTGCCCAATATCTAATCCTTCCAGGTCGCTCCCCGCTTTGATTTCCAGGCGTGCCAGGCTGAGCGAATGACCTTCGACGGTAATCGGCCGGGTAATCTCAACCCCGGCTGCGGAGGCAGCGAAAGCAGGCGCTGCCATGCCCGTAGCGCTCATGGCTATGTAGCCAAACTGCTCCTGGAGAGCCTGGGCAAAATCATCATCGAAGATCCTGATCACAACTTGAATGCCAGGATTCAGACTCCGGGCTTTGACCGCTATTTGCAGGTTGAGGCTATCATTTTGGGTGCAAAGGATAATCGAGCGTGCCCGCGCAACGCCGGCATTCTCAAGGGCAATCTGCCGGGAACCGTCGTCCTGGATGACCGGCACGCCGAGTTTCCGCACGTTTTCGACGAGCTGGATGGAGGGATTATGCTCAATTGCGACAACTTCCTCGTCAAGGCTGGCCAGATTGGCAGCCACGCGGTATCCGAGGTGGCCTAAGCCGACCAGGATGATGTGGTCCTTATACGTGGATACAACAGCCATTTCCCATTCCTTCCGCCGGGAGCGCCGGTTAAAGAACATAATACCGAAATCTGCCACGCCCTGTGCCAGGATCACGATGCCAAGCAAGGGCATGACGAAATAGAATATCTCGAGGAACCAGGTTTTGGGGAAGTCTCCGACAGGATTGAGAAAGGTAATCGCCAATACCTGGTAAACTGAAGCGATTAAATTATCGACCGGCTCGCCGGCGAGTACAGCCAGCTTGAAGTACAGGATCCCGCCTCCGACGATGGTGAGCACAAACGCCAGCAATGACCACTGGAATTCACGAAACAATATCCAGCTATCTCTCAGGGTAGCCCGGGTCTGGCGCGAGATTGACTTTCGGCGAAGCATAGCTATACCAGATGAGTTGGGTTGGGCAGTTGGGTCAGCTATCCAGGGGCAGCCGCACCGCCATGCGGCGGACAGAATCACCAATGACGCTGGTTACGCGTAATGCCACGACAGTGATATCGTCAACGGGCCGGCCTTCATCGAGCTTCCAGGCGGTCTCCAACATACTATCGGCGATCAGCCGGGCGGAGGGTTCTTCGCTGTCAAGCAGCACCCGTAAACAGGCAAGGATATCCATCGATTGTCCCGTCCGCTCTCCGGCATGTACAAGCCCGTCGGAGTAGATCAATACAGTCAAACCAGGGACCAGCGACACTTCGGTTATGGATGGACGCGTATCTCGATACAGGCCGACTGGACGGCTGGGCTCGTCGATGACCTGGATTACCTCATCGACAGCCAGCAGGGCCGGAACTGGATTATTGCGGGTGATCACCAGGGTGTTGGTTTGTTTATCAACGGATAATATGTTCAGTGTAGAAGAGACTTTCCCCTTGCGTTCTGTGTACAGCGCATCCGAGGCTGCCCGGGCAGCTGCGCCATCGCGCACACCATCGGCAAGCAGGGTGATCACCCGGCGGACGACCAGAGTCGAGATCCACTTCGCTCCATGCCCGGAGGATTGCCCGTCTGCCATGACGACCGATAAACCCCCATTCGGGCGTTCGATCACTTCGACTGTGTCGCCGCTGTTCGAAGTGGCGTATTTCCTTACCTTGGATACTGCGATGCTTACTTCCATACATTGAAATTTTACATCAAGTAAAGAAATTGTTTATACGAGTTTGCCAGGTGGACTGCTTTATTGACTAGGCACTCAATTTACTGGCGATCAGGATCATTACTTCGCTGGCAACTGACTTGTGCATCACCACATCGACTTTGAATCCGGCGTGTTGGAAGGGTGCACATGCTTTGGCGAGGTATTCAGAATCACGAATGGGTGGAGCTTGCTGCGTCAGACGGAATAATCCTGCCGCCAGCCGGTCAAGGAGCGATGCACCGGTTATCCAGGCAGCGGGGATCACGATCAGCCTGCCCCCTGGCAGCAGCAGGCGATGGATTTGGGCGATTGTCGCCTCCTCGAAGATATACTCACTGGGGAAAGTCGCGACCGCCTGATCAAAAGACTGGTCCCGAAAAGGGAGCGCTTGCGCATAGGCAAGAACCAACTGAGCTTGATAGCTTGCTCTGGATATTCTCTTTCCGGCGAGCCTGTTCATACTCCAGCTCTCGTCTATGCCGAAAGGATTCTTCCCCGCCCGGTGCAGCTCTTCCTGGAGATGCCCGGGTCCGTGTCCAAGCTCCAATATTCTGGGACCTTCCAGGTAGGGCAGGGCAAAACGAACCCAGCTCTGCCAGCGACCTAGAGATACCAGCCAGGCTACCAGATCGTAGCACCCAGCGAACTGGTGGTAAAGCAGCGAGAAAAACAGCTTGAGGAAACTGGATAGCAGGCGCCGGTAGCTATTTGCCACTGCTCAGTATCACCGGCAGCCTGCCTGGCAAGGTCTGGTATTCAATTTGCCGGGCGGTGCTGGATTGGATCTCGCCATCGGCATGCAGAGGGGTGGGGGAGTCGCACGAAATCTTGAGCCAGGGGGAATTAATTTCGTGAATATCCGGATGCTCTATATAGCTGCCGGTGCCGGGTTTCATGGTGCGCGGGAGAATGCGCAAGATCTGCAAGCGGGTGGGCATGTATCCGTACACGAAGGTAAGCTGACTGTCGAATGGATCGGCATGCGGGGTCATATAAAACAGACCTCCCGTGAGTGGGCAGTTGCCCACCGTCACCAGGCTGACCGGGCCTCGATATTTCCCACCTTCCCAGGAGATATGCACGTTCCAATGGGGTTTTTGAAGAACACCCATGAGCGTGGCTACCAGATAGCGTGCCACACCATGCAGCCAGGTGATGCGCTGCTGGATCAGGGTAACGGTCGGTTCCAGACCCATGGCGGAATTGTTGTCGAAATAGCGGGGCACTGATGCTCCATCGTGAATGACCTGACCGATGTCCATCAGGCGCACCGATCCGGTGGCAATCACCTGCGCGGCGGATATCAGATCCACTGGCAGACCGAGATTGACTACCAGGTCGTTTGCCGATCCGAGCGGCATGATCCCAAGCGGGGGTAATGGATCCTCACCGGCTGCTTGTAGCAAGCCATTGACGATCTCGCTGATGGTACCGTCCCCGCCCGCAGCAATCACCGGCGAGAATCCGTCTAGCACCGCCTGAGCCGCGATCTGTGTGCCGTGATGCGGGCCACGGGTGACTTCGAGATTGTATTCAATCCCCGATGCTGACAGGGCCGATTCCAGCTCGCCGCGCCGTTTCTCTGCCGTCCATCTACCGGCGTAGGGGTTCAAAATCACTTTCGCAGCCATATCGGAAGAGCCCTTTCTAGGGAGAATTGACCAGGTATGGCAGCAGCAATGATGCCAGGCCAAGAAATATAAAAAAGCCAAAGCTATCGGTGGCTGCGGTCACCAGGACCGTGGATGCCAGGGCTGGATCCTGTCCCAAAGCTTTGACGATGAATGGGACTATTGTTCCCATGATACCGGCGATGATCATATTGGCGATCATCGCCATGGTAACGATAGCCCCCAGATAGAGGTCATTCTGCCAGAAGGCGACACCGATCCCGATCACTACCCCAACACCGATGCCTTGCAGCATGCCGACGATGACCTGTTTAAAAATCACCCCCAGCATTTCCCGGGAGTCGATCTTATCCAGGGCAATGGCGCGCACAATCATGGCGACATTTTGGCTACCGGAGTTCCCACCTAATCCGGCAATAACCGATTGAAAGGCTGCCAGGATGGCGACTTCTGCGATGACATTCTCGAAGCGGCTGATCACCCAGGAAGCGAATAGGGCAGTGACCATGTTCAGGTAGAGCCAGGGAAGCCGGCCTTTAACCTGGTCTACAATGGGGCTTTGGGGATTCAGGTCTTTGTCGGTGACGTTGGCAAGGTGATAGATGTCTTCGGTGGCTTCTTCTTCCAGAACATCGATGATGTCATCGTGGGTAATCACGCCCAGGAGACGGTGTTGGTCATCTACGACGGGCAGCGCAGCCAGATTGTACCGCGACATCACGCGGGCAACATCTTCCTGGTCGTCACCAACCGTGACATAGATTACCTCCCGATCCATGATCTGTTCGACTGTGACGCCTGGGTCTGCTATCACCAGCTGGCGGAAGCCTACAACCCCGATCAGGTGCTTCTCTCGATCGATTGCATAGAGATAATAGGGTACTTCGACGTCCAGGCTGACCTGGCGGAGAAATTCTATAGCCTGCCTGGCTGTTGTATGCCGGCGCAGGGCGATGTAGGAGGTGGTCATCAGGCCACCGGCCGACTCGTCGGGGTAGCCCAGCAGAGGGATGACGTCCTCTGCATCCTCCATATTCGCCAGGGCCTCCGTTGCGCGTGCAGGCGAGAGATCTCCTAGCAGATCTGCAGCTTCATCCGGCTCCATTTCATCCAGGACGTCCGCAAGGCGCTCTGGACTGAGCGTCCCAACGGCATCCAGGACTTCCTCATTTTCCAGTTCTTCAAACAGATCGGCAGTTGAGGGGATATCCAGCTCTGTCAGCAGGAGGATTTGCTCTTCATCCGTGAGCAGGTTGAAGACTTCCGCCTGGTCTACAGGACGCAGCTCGAGCAGGATACGGACAGCATCCTGAATCCGCTGAGTTCCCAGCGCGCTGCGTATGCGTTCGATGATGATTTCCGGGCTGGGCTCGAGCATAATGAGGTTACGTGGGATACTGGCTCAGAACTTCAATGCCCTGTTTTCCTAACCAAGCAATCGCATCATCGATGGTCGCCGGATTGCCTGCCAATTGAATCTCGATCCAGCGGTCTTCCCCTCCGATCTGGGCTCGCAGGATATTGACCGTCAGATCGTAGTGACGAATAAGCTGGTTGATTATGGGTACACTAAGCAGAGAGGGTGGATATACTAGTCGGACAACCTGGTCGGACATGGTCACCTCCTGAATAGCACCTCGGTCGGCAGAGTCCTCCGGTCCCGAGTCTCAAGTTCGGTAATTCAACAGCGGGCTAAGCAATCGGAATTTTAACACTAAACCATGCCGGTTGCCAGTTGTCCGCAGCCTGCCTGGATATCGATGCCGCGCCGCAGGCGGATCGTGCACGGTATGGCGTGCGATTCCAGGATACTTTTAAATTGGAGTGCTCGTTCATGGGTGGTCGCCTGACCAGGATAAAGGCGAGTGGGATTCAAGGGGATTACATTCACATGGCAGAGTAAACCGCCCAGGAGGGCTGCCAGCCGGCTGGCCTGCTCAGGCGTGTCATTGACATCCCGGATCAAAGCCCACTCGAACGTAATGCGGCGGTGAGTCTTATCCACATAATACCTGCAGACCTGCAGGAGATCCGCGATCGGGTACTTGCGGTTTACCGGCAGCATAGATGAACGTAGATTATCGTCGGCGGCATGCAGGGAAACAGCCAGATTTACCTGGCGGCGTTCGTTTGCAAAGCGTTTGATCAGCGGCACCAGACCTACTGTGGAAACCGTGAAACGGCGGGCGCCGAAGTTATAACCATCCGCATGGTTCAGGCGGTCGATAGCTGCCATGGTCGCATTGTAATTGTGGAACGGCTCGCCCATGCCCATGACGACGATGTTCGTAACAGCTTTCCCCTCTCCATGGAGCAGCCGGGCGTAGTACAGCACCTGTTCGACGATCTCTCCGCTGCTCAGGTGGCTGCGGAAACCCATCTGACCCGTGGCGCAGAAGACGCAGCCCATGGCACAGCCAGCCTGAGTGGAAATGCACAATGTGTTGCGGCGGGAATAGGTCATCAAAACGGCTTCGATGGCCTGGCCCTCCGGCAGTCGAAAGAGGGTCTTGCGAGTCTGCCGGTCGGTAGATTGCTGGACAGCCAAGGGATTCAGGTGTGAGAACGATATTTCATCTTCAAGCCGCGAGCGCAGCCGATGCGGCAGATTTGTGAAGGCTTCGGGTCTATCCCAATAATCCCTGTAGATGGCATGCCAGATCTGCTGGGCACGATAAGCTGGTTCTCCCCAAGACGCGACCAGGGATTGTATCTCGGGCAGGTCAAGATCGTAGATAAGCGCTGGCGAACTCATGGGCTTGTGGTGGGTGGTCAAGAGATCCGTTCGAGCAGGCTGCTCAGATCTGGTGCGATCCAGGTCGGAGCCGGGCGCCAGGTCTCGGCAGCTGCCTGTGTAGTGACCCCGGAGAGCACGAGGGCTGTCCGGCAGCCCAACTCCTGCCCACCGAGGATATCTGTCTCCAGGCGATCACCGATGACGAGCGTATTTTCTGGAGAACCACCCATCCGTTCCATGGCCAGTTTATACATCTCTGGGGATGGCTTGCCGACAACAACCGGTTTGACACTCGTGGCGGCTTCCACGGCGGCTATGATAGCCCCGGCTCCGGGTATCAATCCTGCAGGTGTCGGAAAAGTGAGATCCGGATTGGAGCCAATAAAAGGCACTCCCGACCGGATCAGGCGTGTTGCCACAGTCAGTTTGTCATAATCCAATCTACGGTCCAGGGAGACGATTACCGCCAGGACCGGTTCGCGATTGGAGGAAAGCGTATCTGGGGTTAATGCGACAGAGGAAAAGCCGCTGTTTGCCAGGGTCGAGACCAGACCAAGCTCACCAATGACGAATACTCCACCCCCCGATGGGTATTGGCGGCGCAGGTAAAAAGCCGCTGCCTGAGCGGAATTGACAATTTGCTCCGGTTGGAGGTCTACCCCATAACCAGATAACTTATCCACGTATTGTGGTACAGACAAGGTGGCGTTGTTCGTCGCCAGGATTACCTTCCATCCCATTTCCTTAATATGGTCAAATATCTCGGGTAAATTGCCGATCGGTTCGCTGTCGCGCCAAAGGACGCCGTCCATGTCCAGGATCAATGCTGAGATGTCGTAGTGTGGGATCGTGGACACTATTTAGCTCCATAGCAGCGAAGTAAGTATTCGAGCACCGGGCGATCCATTAACCCCTGTTCGAAATCGGTGCGCTCCTCAAAATTTTCGTTCCCGATGAACTTGACCAACGCCGTGCGGGTGCTGGAGTCGTATTCTCCAGTCAGCGGACCACTGTAGCAGCCAGCCTGCTGCATGATCATCTGCAGGTCGCGCAGCGCATCCCCATTCAGGGAAATCCGGTCAAGATCTGAACTCTCGCCGAAGTACAGGTCATGAAGCTCGAGCAGCTCGCCCAGGCGGTGAACCGGATCTGGATGGTCATCCACGCGATAATCGATCCAGCGATCGTTCATGCCTCCATAGCCGCCGCCCGTTTTTACGATATAAATCGCCGCGCTCTGGCGGCCGCGCTTATCGCCGCCAGACCTGTCACCTGACAGGAGAGCTCTGTGCAACCGCCACATCAGACTGCTGCCACTATCCTGGGTATAAGACGCTAACATGCTCTCAACCACTTGCTCGCCTGCCAGGATATTACCCTGGATAGCATAGCCTGGCCCGGCGATGCCACCCGCCCAGGGCTGGCATTCACGACCCGTGAACGTAGCTGACTGACCGGCGGCATCGACCAACCCGACCTGGCGTCTTTCTCTTTCGGGATCACCAGCCAGCAGATAACCGAGGACCTCTGATGCGGCTAAACCGCGCCCCATCATCTCCAGACCTTGCGGTCCGTAGGATGTGTTGGCGTAGGATTGTGTCGCAACGGCCCCGTAACCGGCCCGCGCCCACGGAACGACACTCCCGACTGCGGGGAATTTTGAGGCAACTGCGATACCCCACGCGTTTTCGGTTGGATCAAACACTACAATGGAGAACGTAGACGGGTGCATAAGGCTCTTTTCTTATTATGCTATCGGATGTCCTGTATTATAACAAGAGCCGAGGACCTGGCCCTCGGCTCGATAGTTATTCCGGTAGAAAGCTGCTCCAGAACCGCTGGCTTATTTTGTGGCCAGGAGCCGCTTGGCTTCGGGTGTATCCATCACCTGGTCGACAAGTCCGTATTTGACGGCAGCCGGGGCGTCCAGGTAGTAGTCACGGTTGGTATCCCGGTCGATTGTTTCGATGGATTGCCCCGTATGGAGTGCTAAGATCTGATTCAGGTGATCTTTCAAGCGCAAGATCTCGCGCGCCTGGATCTCGATATCAGACGCCTGTCCCTGGGCGCCACCCAAGGGTTGGTGCATGTGGATGGTGGCATTCGGCAGTGCGTAGCGTTGGCCCTTCGTGCCAGCGGTCAGCAGCACAGTGCCGAAGGAGGCCGTCATGCCAACGGCTAGAGTGCTGATCGGATTCGGTATCATCTGCATGGTGTCATAGATCGCCATGCCGGCATAGACCATCCCTCCGGGGGAATTGATGTACATCTGGATCGGGGCCTGCGAGTCTTCGGCACTCAGATAGAGAAGCTGGGCAACGATGACGTTGGATACCTGATCGTTGATCGGAGTACCCAAGAAAACGATCCTGTTGCGCAGCAGCAAAGAATAGATATCGTAGGCACGTTCGCCTCTCGGGGAGGTTTCGATGACCATTGGAATCAAGGATTGGGGTAATGTGATGCTCATATTTCCTCTCTGGCAAAGTAAATGATATTGAAGTTACGCAGTTCAGGAGAAAAGGGTGGGTGTTCCGGCGGGTGCAGCCCGCCCTCAACAGCGTAAGTCATATGATAATTAACCTTCATCGGCGGCGGCTGGTTCAGCCGGCTCTGTGCTTTCCGCTGCAGCTGCCTCGGCCGTAGTTTCCACGGATGCTTCCAGATCCACGGGCGTGCTGTCCGGGACATCCGGTTCTACACCCGGTTCGCCCTCCTCGGCTGAATCTGGCTCGGAAACGATTTCGATGCCGCGGGCGATATCGCGCAGCCGTTCCTGGGTGCGGGAGATCAGCATGTCGACCATGATGTTGCTGACCAGGTTCGTCCTGGACCCGGTGTCGCGCAGCATGGAGCGAAAATCTTTCTCTTGCATCATATAGGAAAGCTCGCCCAGAGTGCGATTTGTTTCGGACTCCAGCTCGTCCGGTTTGACAACAATTTTTTCGGCTTCCGCTATCTCCATCAGGGTGAGTGATCTTTTCAGGCGCTCTTCAGCGACCGGCTTTGCTTCTTCTTTCAAGCCGTCCATATCCAACTGACGGGTTTTCAGGTACAGGTCGAGGTCCAGTCTTTGCTGAGCCAGGTTATTTTCCAGGCGATGGATAACGGTCTCGACTTCCTGGTCCAGCATCTGAGGAGGATATTTTATGGTTGAGCGCTCGATCACCTGCTGGATGACTTTATCATCATATTCCGCATTGTACTCATCCTGGGCGTGCTTCACTAGGTTCTGGCGAATGGCCTCTCGCAGCTCGTCCATGTTGGCGTAGTCACCGACCGACTTGGCGAACTCGTCATCTAAAGCCGGCACTACCCTGGAATTGACCTGCTCAACAGTCATGTAGAAATGGGCTTCCACGCCGCGCAGGTTGTCCATATCGGTGTCTTCGGTGTATGTGTAGGTGAAATCGAGCTGCTGCCCCGCAACTGCGCCAATCAAACGGCGGGAAAAGCCGGGGAAGGGCCAGGCTGATGGACCATCGCTTCCTTCGGCGGAAATTACTACCGGGAGCGGCCTATCGTTGATGAGTGCAGCTGGCTGCCCTTCAGCAGGCTCTACTCGATCGGCTCGGAGCTGGATGCGCACCAAATCGCCTTCCTGGGCAGACCGGTCAACAGGCTCTATGACCGCCTGGCGTTCTTGGAGATTCTTAACCACTTCATCGACCTGCTCGGGCTTGATCTCTTCCAGCTCGTACGGCATGCGGATAGAGTGATAATCGCCCAATGTGACTTCTGCACGCAGGGGGATGACGAACTCAAAGGTAGGTGGATCCAGCTTGACAATATTCTCAAGCGAACCCGGTCCGTAAGGATGGATATCTGCCCCTTTGATGACCTCAGGGTAGATGTCGGTGATCAGGATATCAACGGCTTCCTCGATAATCGCCGGCTCGCCAATATGGCGCACGATTACAGGATACGGGGCTTTTCCAGGACGAAAGCCGGGTATCTTTACCTGCCTGGCGAGTTTACGAGCAGCGCGCTGCTTGGCCGACTCGAAGGGCTGCGGGTCGACTTCGACCGTAAGCTTGACCTGATGGTCTTCAAGGGGTTGGGAATCGATCTTCAATGCATTGTCCTCGGGACGAGATTTAGAGAATCAACCAATATACAGGAAAGCCGCTGCATTATAACATGCTCGATTTCATGCGGCATATAAGAAAAGTGTATGAAAAAGCTACGAAAGGCTGGGACACCAATCCCGGAGGCGCGATTGGATGAGCATTCAGTGGGGAAGGAGGGACTTGAACCCTCACGCCTTTCGGCACGTGATCCTAAGTCACGCCTGTCTGCCAGTTCCAGCACTTCCCCTATCTGGTAAGTGTTGCTTGAGAATTATAAGCAAGGGTAGGGAAGACGTCAATAAAGGAAGTATAATCCGGCAGGAAGAGGAGGCAGGTCATTGAGCAGAGTCATCAACCTCGACGGGGTAGGCAAAGAGCGCAACAAGCTGGTGAGGACGGTAGCCACAGCCAACCGGCAGCTCATCCGGCAGACGGATGTCGATCTCCAAACCCGCGATCTGGCTTCATTCGTGGCGTTGGGATTGGAAGCGATCGCACGGACGATCGATCCTACTGTCGAAGCCTGGGAGAAGCGCGGCTACTGGCTTAAAGCCGACAGGTTTCGTATGGATTGGGCGTGGGCTGAGACGCAGGGAAAGAAAATGCGGACGGCGGTGTTAGGGGAGGATTGGGCGAGTGTAGCTGCATGTGCAGCCGCTGTAGCCGAAAAATTAATGAAAGTGGATGAAGTGAAGCGCCTGGGTGAGAGCAAACCGTGGTCAGGGGCGTGGGAACGGCTAACGGAAAGCCCTTAAATAACCGATGATTTGCGCATAGCCACTATTCACCATCGGGAATCCCAAACCCACCACCGCCTGGTGAACATATCTGCAGGACATCACCTGCGTGTGCGTACAGGCTGCCTTTGCTGGGGAGGGGGATAGCCTCCCCGTCCCGGATTAACGTATCTCTACCGGCAGATCCCGGCTGACCACCACTCAGGCCATAGGGAGATTTCTCCCGGCGATCACCGATCAGGCTGACCTGGGCTGGGACCAAGAGCTCGATCTCGCGAATAATACCATCGCCACCACAGGCGTATTGAGGGTGTTCGTCATGTGACTGTGAATGGCTGAAATGCCATCTCTATCAGGCCGGGCACCTGTTCCACCACCCATCGTCTCGTAATATGTAAACGGTGAATTGTTCGCGGGGTCCCAGCCTCCGATCGTCAGATTGTTCATGGTGCCCTGACTGGCGGCGGGAATCATATCTGACAGCGCTGTCGAAAATGCTCCGAAAATAACATCCACAATGCGCTGGGAGGTCTCGACATTCCCACCGGCTACCGGCGCCGGCGGTCCGGCGTTGACGACTGACGCGGGCGGCGCTTCAACCTGGATAGGCGCCAGGCAGCCCGCATTGGTCGGCACATCTGAACCGATGAGACAGCGAATGACATAGTAGACTGCCGAGATGGTGATGGCATACACGGCATTCAGGCTGCCGGTAACCTGTGGGGACGATCCGCTGAAATCGAAGCGCGCCTGCCCGTCGGAGATGGTGATGGATACCTGGATCATTATGGGCTGCGGATTTACACCATCGTCATCCAGGTAATCTGTATAGCGATATTCGCCGGGTGGAATTTTGCTTAGCAGAGCGCGGGTAATTCGCTCGGTGTAAGCCAGCAGCTCACCCATATAGAATTGAATTTCTTCTGCTCCGTTGCGCTCGACCAGGGCTAACAGCCGCTCGGCGCCGCACAGGTTCGCGGCAACCTGTGCGTGCAGGTCGCCAGCGCGCTCTTCAGGGGTGCGGACATTCGCCAGAATCAGGTCGAAAACGCCCTGATTCTGCTGGCCTCGTTCGTAGAGCTTGACAGGAGGGATAATGATGCCTTCTTGATAAATCTCTCGAGCGATAGACATCGAACCAGCGGCAGAACCGCCGACATCGGCATGATGGGCACGGCTGGCGACAAAGCCAAACAGGCGCTCACCCGATTCCGGATCGAGGAAAACAGGCGTTACCAGGGTAATGTCTGGCAGATGGGTGCCCCCACGGAAGGGGTCGTTGAGCAGTACCTGGTCGCCCGGGTAGAGCGGGCCGCATTCACGGATTGCTGCCTGGACCGATAGTGGCATCGATCCAAGATGGACGGGTATGTGAGCGGCCTGGGAAACCATGCGAGCATGCTGGTCGAACACGGCGCACGAAAAATCACGCCGCTCCTTGATGTTGGGGGAGAAGCTGGCGCGCCGCAGGACAACGCCCATCTCGTCGGCAATGGCAGCGAAAGCATGTTTGTAGATCTCAAGCAGGACAGGATTGAAAGCGGTCATACGATCTCCGGGTAAGGTATTGCTCATATATAATGCGTATAGTCATTAACCACTAACAAATCACCATTCATACCCACTACCAAAAACCAACCATTACCCACCAGCACCATCGTATCCTGGCACACAATCACAGCCGGTCCAGGGATCTCCATTCCAGGGGTGAGGCGCTCCAGGTCGTAAAATCCGACGCTCTGCCAACCGCTGGCAAAATACACCTGCCGATGGCCGATGTATGCAGATTCATCCAGCTTGCTCCGTGTGAGGCTGACCTGTGGTGGGGGAGGGGACACCAAACCAGTGCACTTTACCCGCAGATTCACAATTTCCACCCGGGCTTCCAGGCGATCATACCCGTAGCGCTGACGGTGCGCCGAGTGAAAACGGCTGATAAAATCCTCACCGAAGGGTATGCTCAGCTCGTAAGACTGGCCGCGGTAGCGCAAGTCGACCTGGCGCTCTAGGATGGTGTCCTCCTCACGCACGCCTTCGGAAAGCAAATCGCCAATGCCGCGCTCAAGCAGAGGTTTATAAAGCGCCTGCAATGCCTCGATTGGGGTGTCGCCTGGCAGCATGACCGTTCTGGAGTAATCTTTGACCACATTGGCAGCCAACATCCCATAGGCAGAAAATGTGGATGCCTGGCGCGGTACCAGGAGGCGCGGGATTCCGAGCCGGGCTGCCAGGTCGGTAGCATGCAGGCCTCCGGCGCCGCCAAACGACAGCAAAGTGAACTGGCGCGGATCATGACCTCGTTCGACTGAGATCAGCCGTAAGGCACGCTCCATGTGGGCGTTCGCCACCTCGATAATCCCAAGCGCAGCATCCAGGGGAGTGATACCCAGCTGCTCTGCCAGTGGAGCAATGGCTTGCAGAGAACGGGTTGAATCTAACGTCATGCGCCCATCCAGGAAATAATCTGGAGGCAGGCGACCCAGCAGCAGATTGGCATCGGTAACCGTTGGAAGGGCACTTTCCGGACCACCAAACCCATAGCAAGCAGGGCCTGGAAACGCACCGGCACTTTCCGGTCCCACGCGCAGCGCGCCTCCCAGATCCACGCAGGCGATCGAGCCGCCACCTGCGCCAATCGAATGAATGTCCAAAACAGGAATGCCAATCGGACAGCCATCCAGCAAGGTTTCGGTAGTGACTTGCGGCTCACCATCTATCAAAGAGACATCAGTGGAAGTGCCGCCCATGTCAAAGGTTATCAGCAGCAGGCCACTGTCGCCCGACGCCCAGCGCCGGCGAAATCCATCCGGCAGGTCAGCCAGCTGATCGCCGGCCCAGGCAGTGGCCCCAATTTGCCGGGCAGCGACAATGCCTCCCGCCGGTCCCGATAGGATGCAGCGCACCCCATTGCGGCTGGCCTCCTGCGGTGAGATCATACCGCCGTTGGACTGCATCACATGTAAATACACTTTGCGCCTTAAGGCAGCGGCACCCGATAGGCTGCCCAGGGCCATGTGGAGGCGTGACAGGTAGTGTTCCAGTACAGGGGTGACATATGCATTGACGACGGTGGTACTGGTGCGCTCGTATTCCCTGAACTCGGGGAGGACCTCAGATGATACGGAAACGAAATAACCGGCCTGGCGCAATTTCTGGGTACAGATCGTTTCGTGTTCAGGATTGAGAAACGAGAAAAGGAGGGTGACGGCTACCGATTCGACTCGAGAAGCCTGGAGGGCCAGGACGAGCTTCTCCAGACCTTCCAGATCCAGGGGAACGATGATCCGTCCGTGGGAATCAACCCGCTCATTGACCTCGTAGCGCAGCTCCTCAGGCACGATCACCTGCGGCCGATCGGCATTGAGATCGTAAAGGGAGGGACGGTTCTGGCGACCGATCTCGAGCACGTCGCGGAAACCACGGGTGGTGACCAGGGCGGTCCGGGCTCCTTTGCGCTCCAACAGCGCATTGGTCGCCACGGTTGATCCGTGAACGACCGTGCAAGGGCCGGCAGAGCTGACTTGTAGCAATATGCGCTCGATGCCCGCCAACACCGCCTCGGCCGGATCGTGAGGCGTGGACAGTAGCTTGAAGCGCTGCTGCAGGGCAGTGGATGGATCGTAATAGACAAAGTCGGTGAAGGTACCACCGATATCGATGCCAATGCGGATTGTTCCTGGATTGGTAGCATCTGTCGCGTTGTGCATATTCTATCCCCGCATAGTATAGAGCAACTGGGTGCAATCGACAAGCAGCCAGGCCGAAAATCATTCACAGGTTTTGACAGCAATTTTGAGGTGGATGATCAGCGATTAGAAAAGCGCCATTTGGTGCACAGGACGCCTACCATTTAATAATATGAAGGGTGCGGCACGGACAGCGTTGATACCCAGCTTATGCAGTGAACTCAGATCACTCAGTACTTGATGCCGGCGGGCAGATAAGATCGCCAGGGCGGATTTAGGTCCAATGCCGGGGATCCTCATCAGCTCCTGCCTGTCCGCGCGGTTAACCTCGAGCGGTTTTTCGGATAGGGCATTTCTGGCCCAAGCTAGCTTAGGGTCTACATCCAGGGGCAGGTTGCCTTCGCAATCGAATGCCATTTCCTCGACATCGAAACCATAGTCACGCAGCAAGTAGGATGCCTGGTACAGGCGGTGCTCACGGCGCGCCGAGGCGGGTGGATGCTCCTCCAGCGGCGTATCGGGGACCGGGTTGAAGGCTGAGTAATATACCCGGCTGAGACGCATCTGGCGGAAAAGCTGCTGAGAGACAGAAACCAGCTCAAGATCGCTCTCGCCGGCAGCGCCAACGACAAACTGGGTGGTCGAGGAAGGCCACCTGCCGTTCCAGCCCAGGTAGGATGGCATGGAGCGGCGGATCTCTTCCACCCAACGCAAAGGCTGCAATAGCTCATCGATGAACTCCTTCCCAGGGGCCAGCCGCTGCAGCCGGTGGGTATTGGGAGCTTCCAGGTTGATCGAGATTCGATCTGCAAGACGCATGGACTGCAGCACCTGGTCGCGATCGGCGCCGGGCATGATCTTCAGGTGCAGGTAGCCATGGTAGCCCATCTTGCTGCGCAATATGTCGGCTGTATCCAGGAGCTTATCCTGCGTGCGAACACCGCCGGATAGGATGCCCGAGCTGAGGAAAGTCCCTTGCGTGATGCCGGCAGCGTACAGATCCATGTAGGTGCGGGCGAACTCATCAGGTTTGAAGGTAGCACGGCGGAAATCGCGACCGGCGCGGAAGGGACAATAATAGCAGTTACGCTCACAGGCGGATGTGAGCAGCGATTTCAGCAAGGTAATGCGCCTTCCGTTGGGCAGTACAGCCTGGCTGAGAACAATCTTCTCCGTCTGGCTCCTCGTAGGCCGGGTGGTTGTACCTGCCTCGACCAGCTTGGGGCAGCCATGGTCTTCGGCAGGCTCGAAGTCCATCGACGAGGAGAGCAGCTGGAGGCGGGAGAGGGGGTCCATGGAAGGAAATACGGAAATCAGGCAATTAGGCAACAAGGGTATCAGGATATTAGAACAATTGTACTATATATTATGAGACCTGACAAGGGATGAAGAATTAAATCGAGAATCGAGAGCAGAGAAACGAGAATAGGTAGAGCGAAGAATATGGAGTAGAGATACGAGAACGGTGGGAGCAGCATAGGAGCAGCAAGGGCTAAGCGAGTAGGGGGTTTTGGAATGCAGGAAAACCTAAGGTACAGCAGCGCCAAGGGAAGATCCGTCAGCTAGGATGCCAGCGTTATAAACGGCTAACAGATCGTTTTGCCAGCCAAAAGGGCAGGGAAGGGCTTGACAGAAGGGGATTGACAAATTAATCAAAATTTGATATCATATTTATGAGTTTGATAAGTATTATTATCATACACATAAGGAAACGTAAAAGAAATGAAGAAGAAGGTTAAAATAACCATAGAACAAGCATTGAATTCTTATATTAAGATGGTTGGCTCTTCACGTAGCGAAAATACAGCGCGCACGTACACCAATGGGATGAATCTTTTCTCACAACAACTCGAAGTCCGCCTACTCCCTATTCATTCCACTCCTATCACCTACCTACCAGAAGATGCGATTTCCTGGTTTGCGGCCAACTTGAAAGTCTACGCAGCCTCAACAGAACGGCTATACCTGACGGCTGTCTATGGATTCTATGAGTATTTAACTGCCGAGAACATTATTACTCCAAATCTATCTAGAATTCGGCTATTAATTCGCCAACGCGCCCGTCGTCCCGGTGTGCGGTTCCCTCAATTTCCCCGCGAGGATATTGATGTTGTTATTAAATATGCAATTAATCTTGTATCTGGTTCTTTCGAGGACAATGCTGGACGCTTACGCAATTTGAGAGATCGGGCTTTTATCTTAACCTTAGCAGACACTGGCATGCGAGTACACGAAGCTTGTAAACTGCAACGCGGTGATATAGATTGGCACGAAGGTCGTGGGATTATTATCGGAAAAGGAAACCAGCAAGGTGTTGTACGTTTCTCGCGTAGATGTCTCAAAGCCTTAAGAGAATACCTGACTGCCCGTGGCGAGCTCGATGGAGCTTCAGGAAAACCTCTTGCAAGCCTGACTCTCTTCGCTCGTCACGACAAAGGCGCCGGGAAACACATAAAACCAATTACAACTAAAACAGGCCGAAAAATAGTGGAACAGCGTGTCTCTGAGGCGATTGGTGCTGATGCAATTGGAAGCATTACGCCTCATTCATTTCGTCACTACTTCGTAACAACCGTATTAAGCAGTACGGGAAATCTTAAACTCGCGCAAGAACTCGCACGACACAAAAATATATCTGTTACACAACGCTATGCCCATCTCTCAAATGATGAACTAGACCGTGGATACGAAGAGATATTTAATGAATAATGACATCTCACTTAAACAAGCAACAAGGGTATATCTTCAATACGTCAAAGCTACTTTGTCTGATAATACCTTTCGAGCGTACAGCAGAGGTTTGGATAGATTTATCAAATTCCTGACGGAACAAGATTTTGACATCCATACATCTATTGTGGATGTTAATATTGATCTGTTCATTGGGTTTTTAGACTATCTTGACCGAAATATCAAAAGTATTGCGACTAAGCAAATAAATATTTCTAGTTTGTCCGGTTTCAGGAAATGGCTTAATGATAGCAACTACACAAAATACAATCCTGTATTGGACAGGTTATATAAAGAACAATCATCGAGTGTAATACGTAATACTCCAATATCCCAAAATAATATTGACGATATAAGACTATCGGTTGACGAGTTAGTAATGCGTGCCAAACAACTAAATGTGAAGGAAATTGAGCAACATCGCAATGTTGCGTTACTCCACCTTTTGCTATCTTCGGATTGTAAACCACATGAAATCTCCAAACTACGTGTGAATAACATAGATTTACTTGCCCAATCTGCAGAGGTTCCTTTGACACCAACAAAAATCAGAAGGATCACTTTCAGCCAAGAAACAACGACTGCAATTACAAATTATTGGAAGAGCAGAGGCTGGCAAGATCCAGATGATCCCGCTTTTGCGCGGCATGATCGGGGTGTTGGGAATCGCCGCCAAGCACTAACCACACGATCAATACAGAATATTATCCAAGCAATTGGCCACACAGCCACTAGCGAAATGAATATTACTCCCACAGATTTGAGAATATGTTATTACTTCTCGTCTTTAGACAAAAGTAACACTCCCGACATACGGTCGGGTTGAAAAACAGCACCTTACCAATCGATTTTCAAGCCGTTTTAGCCGCTGCA
>Ga0105094_10000296_pt1 | contig 23898 bp, 25 predicted proteins | sample PPLLak1March2015_2_FD_87023 | JGI IMG/M metagenome (GOLD analysis project Ga0105094, IMG submission 87023) | Freshwater sediment microbial communities from Prairie Pothole Lake near Jamestown, North Dakota, USA - PPLs Lake P8 Core (3) Depth... | ecosystem: Environmental > Aquatic > Freshwater >...
ACCCTCTCGTTGAATGGCCACGTCGATCGGCCGGTCGGCGGCGGCACGAACCAGGTTCTCCCGCACCTTGTCGAGATCGCCGTTGCTCACCATGAGCTCGTAGCTGACGACCGGGTAGCGGGACAGTCGGAAGATGCGATCGATGTTGCCCCCGCCATCGGCGATCGCCGAGGCAACCGCGCCGAAGTCCTCCGGCCCCACCCGCATGCCGATCACGGTCACCACAGAAAGGGGACGCGTTGGAGTGGGTGTGTCGTCGACTACCTCGAACTCGACATGCAGCCCTCGCTCCCAGCCAAAGAAGAGCACGTCACGAATGGTGGCTTTCTCCCCGGCAACCCCGATCAGGACGTTGAGCGTCAGCCGACGGCGAACCACGATCTGCTCGACGTCATAGATCTCGACGTCGGCATCGGAGAGGACCTTCATGAGCCCGGCCGAGATCCCCGGCCCATCGGGGCCGTTGATCGAGATCAGGACGGTGGAGCGATCGCGCACAGGCTCAGGGTAAGCGGTGCGGGTGTCTGTTCAATGTCAGTCCGCGTTGGGGCGATCCTGACCTGGTCGGTACCATCGAGACAACCGTTACCGAAGGGGCCCAATTGTCCGACAACCCGTTTCGCCTGCCCCGGAATGTGATTCCGGTCCACTACGAACTCCACCTCGAGCCCGACCTCGACACATTCACCTTCCAGGGCCAGGTGTCGATCCGGGTCGGTGTGACCGAACCGCTCGACCGAATCGTCCTCAACTCTGCAGAGATAGAGATGAAGTCGGTCGTCCTCAGGGGCGAGGGCACCGAGACGGCGATCATGAACATCGAGCACGACGACGAGTTCGACCGGGCGACCCTGACCCTCGCCGAGCGGGTCACACCCGGCACCTACAGCCTGGACGTCGTCTACTCGGGGATCATCAACGACCAGCTTCGCGGTCTCTATCGATCGATCTACCGCGACGGGGACGGGAATGAGCACGTGATTGCCACCTCACAGTGCCAGGCCACCGATGCCCGTCGGGTCTTCCCCTGTTGGGACGAGCCGGACCTGAAAGCAACCTTCAAGACCACGATGACCGTCGCCGACGGTCTGGAGGCCTACTCCAACGGTCCGGAGCTGAACCGCACCCGGCTTGAGGACGGGCGGGTGAGATTCGAGTTCGCGCCGACCATGAAGATGTCGACCTACCTGCTCGCTTTCATCGTCGGGCCGTTCGAGGCAACCGAGCCGGCCGTGGTGCGCGGCGTGCCGATACGGGTCATCGTGCCCAAGGGCAACCTCCATCTCACCGAAGTGGCCCTGGAGAACGCCGTCTTCTGCTTCGAGTATCTGGCGGATTACTACGGGATCCCCTACCCCGAGAACAAGCTCGACCATATCGCGATACCCGACTTCGCCGCCGGGGCCATGGAAAACGTGGGACTGATCACCTATCGAGACGCCTACCTGATCCTGGATCGGGCCAAGGCGAGCCAGGGCGAGCTGCAGGCCTGCCTGGATGTGATCGGCCACGAGATCGCCCACCAGTGGTTCGGCAACCTGGTCACGATGAAATGGTGGGAGGGTGCCTGGCTCAACGAGGCGTTCGCCAGCTTCATGGAGTTGAAGGCGACCGATGCCATGAAGCCCGAGTGGAAGCGCTGGCTGGCGTTCAACAACCTGGAGATCCCCTGGGCGATGGGCACCGACCAATTGGCCACGACCCGGCCGATCGAGTTCGAGGTGAACTCCCCTGCCGAGGTGGACGAGATGTTCGACGCCATCACCTATGGCAAGGGCTCGGCCGTCCTGCGGATGATCGAGCAATTCATCGGCGAGGAGGAGTTCCGCACCGGAGTGGGCAACTACCTGCGCAAGCACGAGTACGCCAACACGGTGACCAGCGATCTGTGGGAGGGTCTGGACGGGGCGTCGGACTGGCCGGTCGGGGAGATCATGGACACATGGGTGTATCAAAGGGGCTTCCCCCAGATCGATGTCAGAGTGGTGCCCGAAGGGATACAGCTGGCCCAGCGCAGGTATTTCGCCATCCCGGATGAGACGGACAGCACCATCTGGGACGTCCCGATCCAGTTGCGGGGCATCGTCGGTAGCAAGCCTTTTGCGCAAAAGGTGCTCCTCACCGAGGACGAGATGACAGTCCCGATCGAGGGTCAGGTGGAGTACGTGGTGGCCAACGCCGGCGGGCACGGGTTCTACCGGACCCGCTATGCCGAGGACCTGTTCGCCGGGCTACTGCGCCATCTCGACACCCTCGACGACATCGAGCGCTACTGCCTCGTGTCTGACACCTGGGCAATGGTCCGCTCGGCGCAGCTGCCGGCATCGGACTTCCTCGACCTCGTCGGTAACTTCGGCGAGGAGACCGAGCATGCCATCTGGTCGATAGTCGTCGGCGGGCTCCGGTCCCTGGAGCATCACGCCCTCGAGGAGGAGACAAGGCTCGCCTTCGAGGAGTATGTCCGCAAGCTGCTCGGACCGGCCATGGCAAGACTCGGCTGGGAGGGATCCGACGACGAGACCGACCTGACCCGGAAATTGCGTGGAGACCTGATCGCCGCAATGGGCAATCTCGGCAACGACGCCGGGACGGTCGCCAAGGCCCGGGAAGTGGCCATAGAGGTCATCGAAGGCGCCGAGTTCGACCCTGAGGTGTGCACTGCGGCATTGGCCGTCTACTCACATCACGGTGGGTCCGAGGAGTACGAGACCCTCTGGTCGGCCTACCAGAAGACACCTGCGCCGACAGAAAAGGTCCGCTATCTGCGTTCAGTGGCCGGAGTCCAGGTGGAGGAGCTCGCTGTGGCGACGATGGACAAGATCGTCGAGGGCGATATACGGACTCAGGACGGCTTCTGGGTGTTCGCCCGACTGCTGGGCGGCGATTCCGGGCCTTCGGTATGGCGGAGTGCCCGCACCCGCTGGGACCAGGTTCTCGAGGCGATGCCCGGGATGACAAGGCGCAGGGTGGTGGAAGGGCTGCCCGCCCTGTCACAACCCGAGGTGGCGACAGACGTCAAGGGGTTCTTCGCAGAGCACCCGATCCCGGAGGCGGCCCGTTTCCTCACCCAGAACCTCGAGCTCCTCGACGCCAACGTCTTGCTACGGGAGCGGGAGACCCCGGTGGTCCGGGAGTACTTCGCGAAGTAGATGAGCGGCCCCCATCGGGGGGCCGCTCATCTCTACCAGGACGTCCTACGAGGGACGTAGAACGCAATTACTTCAGCTCGACGGTGGCTCCTGCTGCCTCGAGGACTTCCTTGGCCTTGTCGGCGACTTCCTTCTCGACTGCCTCCAGCACGTTGGCCGGGGCCCCGTCGACGAGATCCTTGGCCTCTTTGAGACCGAGGCTGGTGAGCCCACGGACTTCCTTGATGACCTGGATCTTCTGGGCGCCGGAGGAGACGAGCACGACATCGAACTCGTCCTTCTCCTCGGCGGCCGCGGCAGCGCCACCGTCACCACCGGCAGCGGGGGCGGCAGCCACCGCCATCGGTGCGGCAGCGGTCACTTCGAACTTCTCCTCGAAAGCGTCGAGGAACTCCATCAGCTCGAGGACGGTCATGCCCTCGAATACCGTGATCAGCTCATCGGTGTTGAGCTTGGCTTTGGCGGCCATTTCACTCCTCCTCGGCCGATGCGGCCGTGTCGGTCTCGGCGGGCTCGTCGGGGAGGACTGTGACGGTCAGCCCGCCTTCCTCCTCGACGAAATCGCTCGACTGTTTCTTGTCCAGAAGCTGTTGGAACATCGATGCGGCACCACGATTGAAAGACGCAAACAGCCCGGCTGCCTGCATCAAGGGCGCCTTGGCTGCTCCGGCGATCTTCGCCAGAAGCACTTCGCGGGACTCGATCTCGGCGAGCCTGGAGACCTCCTCGGGGCTGAGGAGCTTCCCCGAGAGCACACCGGCCTTGAGCACGAAGACCTCATGGGACTTGGAAAAGTCCTTGAGGGCTTTGGCCGTGGCCACCGGGTCGCTCTTGGCAAAAGCAAGGGCGGTCGGGCCCAGCAGGTACTCGTCGAGACCCGATAGCCCCGCCTCACCGGCGGCGCGTCGAGCCAGGGTCATCTTGACGACCTTGTACTCGGCTCCGCTTGAGCGAAGGTTGGCCCGGAGCTCCTGAACCGCCTTCACGGACAACCCGCGATACTCGGTCAGGAACACCGCTTCGGATCCCTCGAGACTCTCTCTTATGTCGGCAACAGCCTGGACCTTTTCTGGTCTTGGCATTCGCTTCTCCTGTCGATCAACAACAAAGCCCCTCGGCATCATGACAAGGGGCTCTCGAGGAGCGACCTGCGTTGGCGGGATGTTTCCCTTTGCGTCCGGGGACACCGACGGTCTTGGGCCGAGGTATTGGAGTTGCGAGATGAATCATACCCCCGCCCCCGGGGTGGGCAACTCGGGGTCAGGTGGTCGGCTTCGAGGTGCGCACGACCAGGGAGGAGATGATGACCAAGGCACCGGCACCGAAGAGCACCAGTCTCACTCCCTCCAGACCCGCCAATTCCCCGTCTCCGATCAGGTCCACCGCCAGACCGGCGGCGAGCCCGCCCACCGCCAGCGCCACCCTGATCGCGACGTGAAAGGCACCAAGTGCGACGAGCCTGGCCTCGGAGGGCAGATCCTCCTGCAGGACGGTGATTCCCGACACGATTGCCAACGCCCCACCGGTACCGAACACCACGGCCATGATCAAGGCAGCGAGGATCCCGCTCGCCAGAGCGATCATCAGCATGGCAAGCCCCATCAGAGTCACACCGACACGAACGGCGAGCACTCCGGTGACCGCCCTGAGTTGTCGCAGGGCGAGGCCGAGGAGCGCCCCTAACCCGAAGGCCACGACCAGGATCCCGAACTGGGCCTCATCGGCCCCAAGCGACTGCCGCACGAAGGTGATTCCAAGGGAGAACAGGGTCCCGATCCCGAAAGAGGCGGCAAGGATCGGGGCCAGGGTTCCTCGAACCAAGGGCATCGACCATGCATGGCGCAGGCGAATGCGCTCCCCACCGACGAGGGAGGCTTCCGGACGATCGGAGATCCCCGCGATACCTCCTATCAGCCATGCGGAGATGAGGAAAGTGACAGCGTCTGCCCAAAAGGCAGGCTGGACCTGGAGAAAAGAGAGAGTTGCGGGAAGGTCCTGAGCCCAGAGGCTGATCGCGGCGAAGGCACCGGCCCCGAGGGGAATTGCGCCATAGGTGGCCCCAAGGACCAGTCCATTGGCCATGGGGAGGCGTGGCTCGTCCACCAAGTCACGGATCGAAGCGTCCCTGGCCGCCACCGCCATCACGGTGGCGGTCTCGAGCACCAGCGACCACGCGTAGACCCACCAGAGCGACGGCACAATCGGGATGAACAAGACCGCCACCGCCCGGACCAGGTCCATCCGCACCAACAATGACCGGCGGCCCCATCTCGAGGCGACGAATCCGATCAGCGGTCCGGCAACGGCGGCGGGAAGGAAGCGGAGCCCGAGTACCGCCCCGACCGCCGCAGCCGACCCGGAGATCTCCAGGACCAGGCTCATCAATGCGAAGGTGGCCAGCCAATCACCGATCGAGGACACGGCTTGGGCCGTGAACAACCGACCAAAACCCGTCCGGTGAATCGGCGCCGATGTCATGACGATCCTCCTGTCGTCGGCCACGGGTGGCCTGAGCACGGGGTAGACATTGGACCACAGATACGATCAGGACCCGGTGAGCGCCAAATCGACGCTGTCGGCAGCTGACCTGGAGCGGGTGATGATCGTGTACCACCGCCTGCTCGAGGGGCACCGGGAGCACCTCAACGCCCTGAATGTGTACCCCGTGCCCGACGCCGATACCGGGGCCAACCTGTCTTCGACACTCGCCGGTGTCATTGAGGCCCTTCCCGACGGAGCCGGCTCCGGGAGCGATATGGGTCAGGTGTGCCAGGCGATTCAACGGGGGTCTCTGTTGGGGGCGCGTGGCTGCTCCGGGGTGATCACGTCGCAGTTGCTGGGGGCCCTGGTCGGGTCACTCAGTGGGAGGGAGGACATCGACGCCCCGGCTCTCGCCGCGGGATTGACCGCTGCCAGCCGGGCCGCCTACCGGGCTGTGCTGCGGCCAGAGGAAGGAACCATCCTCACCGTGCTCCGTAAGGCGGCGGAGGCTGCCGAGGTTTCGGTGAGGGCTCACAACGGATCCCTGGTCGAGACCCTCGACGCCGCCCGCTCCGCGGCCGGAGTCGCCCTCGAGGAGACACCCGAGATGCTCCCCCAACTCAAGGCGGCCGGTGTGGTGGACGCCGGTGGGTCCGGTCTGATCCTGCTGTTCGACTCGTTTCTCCATGTTGCAGACCAGCGTCCCCTTCCTCAGCCGCCGCCTCGTGCCGCCCGCCCGGCGGTGTCGCTCATGCCCGAGGACATGCCCCGGTACGAGGTGGTGATCCGACTCGACGCCCCAGCCGATGTCATGGCCGAATTCCGTGCCGTTTGGCAGCGACTGGGGAATGAATCGACCGTGGTCGTGGAGACCGGCGGTGGTTGGGTGTGTCACATCCACACCAACCATGCGGATGCGGCGATCGAGGCGGCGCGGGCTGCAGGCGAGGTCAACGACCTGCAGGTGACCGACCTCCTGGAACAGGTCATGCAATTGAGGGCGGTTCGTTCCCCTGATGTCGCTGTGGTGGCGGTCTCTGTCGGCCCCGGGTTGCAGAAACGATTCCTCGAGCTCGGGGCATCCGGGATAGTGGCCGGCGGAGCCACCAAGAACCCTTCCACGGCTGAGTTGTTGCAGGCGGTCGAGTCGACCGGGGCGGAGACCGTGATCGTCCTGCCCAACGACGAGAACGTGGCCCCCGCCGCCGAGCAGCTGGTGGGGCTCACCGGGAAGAAGGTGGTGGTCGTGCCCACGCTCTCCCTTCCGGGTGGTCTGGCCGCCTTGCGCCAGTTCGACCCCTCGCTGCCAGATGGCAACGTCGGCGCGATGGGGGTGGCGGGTCGGACGGTGATCGCCGGTGGGGTGACCAGGGCAGTCAGGGACGCCGACTCCCCGGTGGGCCGCATCGAAGAAGGAAACTGGATCATCCGACCCAACGATGGGCCGGTGGCCATCTCGACCTCCCTGCAGGAGGCGCTGACCAGGTTGATCGACCAGCTTGGCGGCGAAACATCACCGGCTCGAATCGTGATCATTTGCGGGATCGGCGCCGATCCCCATGCCACCGACCGGGCACGCGGACACGTCACCTCTCGCTGGCCCGAGGCGGAGCTCGTCGTCATCGAAGGGGGCCAGCCGCATTACCCCTATCTGGTGGGCGTCGAATCCGCGATGGGCCCTCCCGCCCGTTAGATTCCATCCGGTGAAGCCAGTAGTGCGGATCCCCGCTCCGGTTGTGATCGGGGCCGCCTACCTAGCCGGATCGATCCCCTTCTCCGGCTTGTTGGCCCGGGCCCTTCGGGGCGTCGACCTGCGTGAGTACGGCACAGGAACAGTGTCCGGAACCGGGCTGTACCGGGTCGCCGGTCTCGGCCCCCTCCTGGTGGGAGGCATCCTCGACGTGGCCAAGGGGACCGTGGGGCCGGCCCTTGCCGGGGCGGATCGCCCAGTGTTGGCCGCATTCGCCGGCGGCGCCGCCGTGGTGGGGCACAACTGGTCTGTCGAGCTGGAGGGTGCGGGAGGTCGCGGAATCTCGCCTGCCCTGGGTTCCATGTTGGTCACCGGTTGGCAGGGGAGCGTCTATCTGCTCGGAGCCCTCGCCTTGGGCAAAGCGATCCGAGCAACCTCATTGGGAGCCTTCGCCGGTTACGTGACACTTCCAGCGGTGATGGCCCGCTACCGGGGCCGGCACGGAGCGTTCGCCGCGGTTTGCGTGATCGTCCCCATCCTGCTCAAGCGGATGATGGGAAACCAGCCGCCTCCCGACCGGGGCAAGAGGCGGATCATCCTCACCCGGCTGCTGTTCGACCAGGACACATCCGCGTGGCCAAGGATCGGCCCGGAATGAGCGTCACCGTCATCACCGACACCACGGCCACCCTTCCCCGAGAGACGGCCGACCGTCACGGCATAGTGGTGGTCCCGATCCGGGTCATGGTCGGGGATCGCTCCTATCACGACGGCGACCTCTCCTTGGAGGAGTTGCTGGCCGCCACCGAACCGGTGACCACTTCCGGCCCATCGCCTCAGGATTTCTTGGACGCGATCGAGTCACACGCCTCCGAGGAGGGTGTCCTGATCGTCACCGTGGCCCAGGGCCTGGCGCAGAGCACATTCATGTCTGCCCAGAACGCAGCCACGATGGGCGAGCATCCGATCAGAGTGGTGGACAGCGCCACTGCCGCCGGGGCGCAGGGTCTGATCGCGCTCGCCGCGGCGCGGGCGGCCGAGGGAGGCGCATCGCTGGTCGAGGTGGAGGCGGAAGCAAAGAGAGTGATCGACCGTGTGCGGCTGATCGCCAACCTGCCCTCGCTCGACCATCTGGCCCGCTCCGGTCACGTCCCCGGGGCAGCCGCCTGGGCGGCGCGTTGGATCGATCTCAACGTGGTGATCGAGCTCAGGGATGGCAAGGTCCATCCCCTGAAGCCGGCATTGAGCACCAGGGCGGCGATGGACCACATGATGGACATTTGGAGGGGAACCGTCGAAGGGCGAGCCGGGCTCCACCTGGCCATCCTCGATGCCTTCAACCCGGAACGGGCCGAAGAGCTGCGGCGAAGAGCCCTTGCCGAGATACAGCCGGTGGAGGAGTTCACCGGATCGTTCGGGACGGCGATGGTGGTGCACAGCGGCCCCGGCGTGATCGGGCTGGCCTGGTGGTGGGAGGAGGGGTGAAACCGGCCGAAAGGATCAGGCGGTAGCCGGGTGTGGATTGTCCCTGCGCTGCTGGAGGACCCATTGCACCCCCGCCACGATCGCAGGGATGCCCCTGGGATCGAAGGCATGGCCCATTCCATCGACGATGTCGAGACGTGTCGGACCCGCGGCCCCTGCCGCCAGGAGATGTGCTTCAGAGGATGGGATCATTCGGTCCGCCTGACCGTGGATCACTGCCAGCGGGGAAGAGATCCCTGCCGTCACCATCAGGGGCGAGGGGGGGTCACTCCACTCGGGATGGACCCGGACTCCCAGATGGCGGGCGGTCAGATAGCGACCGAGCCTGGTGCGGCTCATCGCGGTGGCGAGCAGCCCCTTGACGTTGAGCGGGAGCTTCCACCTCGCCGGGGCGCTCACCGTGACCGTCCCGTCGAGGGCAGGGTCGACCCCGGCATGACGAATGACGGCAATGGCTCCCATGGAGGCGCCGACCGTCACCACCCGATCGGAGTCCTCACGAGCCGATTGAACCGCAGCGGCCACATCGAACCGTTCCGCGTCTCCCAGGGTGCACAGGCCATCCGATTCGTTGTGACCACGGGCGTCGTAGGAGATGACACCGAACCCGGCGTGAGCCAGCGCCTCGGCGACGGCGACGACGTCGGGATGATCCTTCGAAGCGGAGAAACCATGGACCAGGACGACCGTTGTGGATGTGGGCGCGTTCGGCGCCCAGCGACGAGCGCGGAGACGAACTCCATCGGAGGTGGTGAGATTGGACATCCTCTCAAACGGTATCGGGCGCCGGCTCCAATGGGGAAAGCCCATGCCGGTCGACGACCCGGCGAAACCACACGGTGCACCCGGCGATCGCCGTGCCCATGATCAGGACGGTGACCGCGGTCTTGGTCGCCAGATAGACCGGGATCGGCTGGCTCACCAACAGCCATATGGCGATGGCTGCATTGGCCAACTGGATTCCGGCCCAGAGCACGGTGATGCGGAGAAAGAAGCGCCGAATGGCGGGATGCGAGGAGAACCAGTCGGGCATCGTCAGGAAGTCGCCGGCGAGACGGGCGGCCAGGGGTCGACCGGCCGGTACGGAGAGAAGGAACGCCGCAGCCAATGCGACGGTGCCCAGAGTGGGCTGGAGGAAGTAGATGAAGACACTGTCGGCGAGATATGAGAGCAGACTGCGGACGGTCAATGCCAGCGCCCCCAGAATGAGCAACCCGGGCACACGGCGTCGGGTGACGAGACGGCCGGCAATTGCTCCCCAGGACCAGGCGAGGCTGATGCCAATGGCCGCCCAGATCCCGATCAGCCACATCCCCAGGTAGAACAGGGCCAACGGGAACACCGTCCCCTCGAGCAGATGTGGGACGGCGTTTCGTGCCATGGTCCGCATGCGCGGGATGTGAAAAGTCTCCATGACCCCCCGAGGGACTCCCCCAGGACCTGGAGGCGATCATAACGGTGGCCCGACGCAAGCCGGGAACGTGGCGACAGGGTCCCTCGGTGAAATGCAGCGGAGAATCGGTGACAGCCAGCTTCATTTCCAGAATCTCCCTGGACACTGGTGAAACCTCGCGCGACACTACGTTCATTGAGAACAGGGGGTCTCCGTGTGATCGGGTGGGTTTCCCTGACCGCCCCCACCCGCTCTCCGGGCCCTGAATATGCGAGGGTCGCGTAACCGACTTTTGAGACCAGCCCCTACCCTGGTCCACAGACGAGTGGTCGGTAGCGTGCGGACGGTGGACCTGGCAGCCGAAGCCCTCTAAGCCCACGGGAATCCGGAGCGCGGAGATCCCCCCTGTTTCAAGCAAAGACCCCCGCTACCAGCGGGGGTCTTTGGTATCGAGCTGATCCTCGGCGTCAGCCGGCGTTCTTGGAGAAATCCTCGATGCTCCCCACGTCGACCTTGACCCCTGGGCCCATCGTCGAGGACACCGACATCTGCCGTAGGTACCGGCCCTTGGCCGCAGCCGGCTTGGCCCGAAGCAGCTCGGCGGAGAGCACAGCCAGGTTGGCGGACAGCTTGTCGACTTCGAAGGAGACCTTGCCCACCGGCACGTGGACGTTGCCAAAGCGGTCGTTGCGGTACTCGATGCGCCCGGCCTTGAACTCCGACACGGCCTTGGCCACGTCGGGGGTCACGGTCCCGGCTTTGGGGTTGGGCATCAAACCGCGCGGGCCGAGCACCTTCCCCAACTTGCCGACCTCGGCCATCATGTCCGGGGTGGCGATGGCAACGTCGAAGTTGAGCTCGCCACCTGCCTGGAGCTTCTCCACCAGCTCCTTGCCACCGACGACTTCGGCGCCGGCCTCCGTGGCTTCCTTCTCCTTGTCGGCCGGAGCGAACACAGCGACCCTGACATCCTTGCCCGTGCCGTGGGGCAATGACACGGTGCCACGCACCAGCTGATCTGCCTTCTTCGGATCGATCCCGAGCCTGAAGACCGCTTCAACGGTCTCGTCGAACTTGGCAGGCGCCAGTGTCTTCACCAGCTCCAGAGCCTCTTGGGGCCCGTAGGGGGTCTCCTTGTCGTACCGCATCGATGCTTCGCGGTACTTCTTGCCATGTCTGGCCATTGTCTCTCCTTGTGGTCCAGGCGGCCCTATGGCCTCCCACCAGGGCACCCTCGGGTGCCGGTTACACGAAGATCGAGGGCTTCAGCCTTCGACCGTTATGCCCATCGAGCGGGCGGTGCCCTCCACGATCTTCATCGCACCGTCGAGGTCGATGGCGTTGAGATCGGGCATCTTGATCTCGGCGATCTCCTTGACCTGAGCCTTGGTGACCTTGCCGACCTTCGTCTTGTTGGGCTCGCCGGAGCCCTTCTCCACCTTGGCCGCCTGGCGAAGCAGTGCGGCGGCCGGCGGGGTCTTCATCACGAAGTCGAAGGAGCGATCCTCGTAGATCGAGATCTCGACAGGGATGATCTGCCCACGCTGGCTGGCGGTGGCGTCGTTGTACGCCTTGACGAAGTCCATCAGGTTCACCCCGTGCGGGCCGAGGGCGGTGCCCACCGGTGGCGCCGGGGTGGCCTGACCGGCGGGAAGCTGCAGTTTGAGCGTCGTTACAAGTCTTCTACGTCCCATTGTTCTCTCCGTACCGGGTGCCGGTACTAACTCTTCTGGATATCTTCGAAACCGAGCTCGACCGGTGTGTCCCGGCCGAAGATGTTGACGAGGACCGTGACCTTCTGCTGATCGACGTTCATGTCCTCGATGACCCCGTTGAAGTCGGCAAACGGCCCGGTGACCACACGAACCTGCTCGCCAACCTCCCATTCCGGCCTGAAACGGGGCTTGGCCTTCTCCTCTTCCTCCTGGACACCGAGGAACCGCTCCACCTCGCGTCTGGAGAGTGGGGTCGGCTTCTGGGCGTTCCCGGCGACGAAACCGGTCACGCCCGGGGTATTGCGCACTGCGTACCAGGAGTCGTCGTCGAGGGTCATGCGGACCAGGATGTACCCGGGGAAGACCTTCTTCGGGACGGTGACCTTCTTACCCGCCTTGAACTCGACCACGTCTTCCATCGGGATATGGACCTCAAAGATGCGGTCTCCCATGTGCATCGATTGGATGCGGGTCTCCAGGTTGGCCTTCACCTTGTTCTCGTAACCCGAGTACGAGTGGATGACGTACCAGTCACCCGGCAGGTCGTACGGGCTCGCCGGTCTTTCGGGAACGACTTCGGCAGCTTCGGCAGCTTCGGCGGCGTCGACCGCTTCGACGGCGTCGACCGCTTCGACGGCGTCGACCGGTTCCGCAGCTTCTACCGGTTCCGCAGCTTCTACCGACTCCGCAGCTTCTACCGGTTCCGCTGCTTCGACCGGTTGCACATCGAGCTCGGTGGGCTCGACCTCCGCCGCCTCGGAAGTCACGGCTTCGGTGGTGTCCACGTCGGTTGTCTCCATCTCTGTGGTTTCGACCAGGTCGGGCATCAGGACCTCGCCACCAGCCAGAAGACGAATTCCTTCATCACGACATCCAGTCCGAAGACCACGAAGGTGAGGATGACCGAAGTGATGACGGTCACAGCGGTGAAGGCGATCATCTGGTCCCGGGTGGGCCAGGTCACTTTCCGCATTTCCTGACGAACCTCGTGGAGATAGTTGCGGAATCGCGCCCAAAGCGACTTGCGCTCGGTGGCCGGAGCCTTCGATTGCAGGGCAGAAGCGCGACGTTGGGCCTTGTCTCGGCCTGTGTCGCCCTTTTTCTGCAGACGCTCTTCGCGTTCCTGCATCCGGCGCATCTCTCGGTTCATCAGTTCTTCCTGATCGTAGGTCCAAACAAAGACTGGCAGGGGCGGAGGGACTCGAACCCCCAACCTCCGGTTTTGGAGACCGGCGCTCTACCAATTCGAGCTACACCCCTTGGGGGGTTCGCGGAGTCATGAAGTATAAGGGAAGGCCCGGGGTGTGGAAACTCCGGTGTGGGCTGGTGGTGGTCGCCTCAGCCGTCTCTGGACCCTCTTGACCCCGGTCGCTCCCCGCCCGTAGCCTCCTCGATCGTGACCACGACCGATTGGCTGCTGGACGGCGATCCCGCGATCCGATGGCAGGCTCTTCGCGACCTCACCGACTCCGCTCCCGGTGAGGTGGCCGCCGAGCGAGCGCGTGTGTCGGTCGAAGGTTGGGGCGGACAACTGCTCGCGCTGCAGGACGCCGATGGGCGTTGGGACGGCGGTACCTATCGGCCAGGTTGGGTCGATGAGTCGAAGCCGTTCTTCGACGCATGGACTGCAACGCATTTCTCCCTTCTGCTCTTGCGTGACTACGGGCTCGATCCCGAGAGTCCCGAGGCGCGCCGGGCCGTTGCCCTCGTCCGTGAGAACGTTCGCTGGGACGTGAACGACGCCCTCTACTTCGAGGGCGAGACCGAGCCATGCATCAACGGACTGGTGGTCGCCAACGGCGCCTACTTCGGCGAGGTCGTCGACGGCATCGTCGAGCGTCTCATGGGCGATCAGCTCCCCGACGGTGGTTGGAACTGCTGGGCCGAAGCGAGGGCGTCGTCGTTCCACACCACGATCTGCGTGCTCGAAGGGTTGCTCGCGTGGGAGCAAACCGAGGGATCCTCGGAGGAGGTGGCGGCGGCGCGTCGGGCAGGCGAGGAGTATCTCCTCGAACGCGGCTTGCTCCGGGGTCGTTCCACCGGCCTCATCATCGACCCTCGATTCACGATGTTCTCCTTCCCAACGCGCTGGTACTACGACGTGCTTCGCGCGCTCGACTACTTCCGCTCGACGGGCGCGGGCCCGGATAGCAGGTGCGCCGAGGCCATCGAACTTGTCATGAGCAAGGGCGACGAGGAGGGCCGCTGGCCCCTCGAGAACACACACGACGGGGCGACGCACTTCGAGATGGAGGGACCCGATGGCTTCCCCAGCCGCTGGAACACCCTGCGGGCGCGGCGGGTTCTCCGCTGGGCGAGTCCGAATGCAGAACCGGCGTAATAGGGCGCGTCCGTCTGAGGACGGACGTGTAAACCCGGGCGGCCGCCAAGCCATGGATCGCCCGCACCGATAGAGCCGATTGGCCGTCAACCGGAATCGAAAGCCCCTTGCCCGTTCTACTCGTCGTGGTGACGCTTGATCGGGAGACAACGCATGACGACCATCGAGCGGCTGACTGCAGAGGCACCTGTCGCACGATCAGATCGGGAGGTACTCAGATGAAAGTTCTCGTTGCGTATGCCAGCCGTCACGGCGCCACCGCCGGGATTGCCGAGCGGGTCGCCTCCGCACTCAGGGAGAACGGTCTCGAGGCCGAGGCGCGGCCGGTGAAAGAGGCCGACGATCCTGCCCGCTACGACGCGGTCGTGGTGGGCGGGGCCGCCTACATGTTTCACTGGCTGAAGGAGGCAACCTCATTCGTCACGCGTCACCGTGCCGTTCTGGCCGAGCGCCCGGTCTGGCTCTTCAGCAGCGGCCCGCTTGGCACCGACCTCGTCGACGCGGAGGGCAAGGACGTCTTCGAAGCGAGCCGGCCGAAGGAGTTCGACGAGCTGGAGACGATGATCCAACCGCGTGGGGTGAAGGTCTTCTTCGGGGCCTGGGACCCGGACGCCCCGCCGATCGGGATGGCCGAGAGGATGCTGCGTCTGGCACCGGCGGCGAAAGACGCTCTGCCTGCCGGTGACTTTCGTGACTGGCCGGCTATAGATGCTTGGGCTGCCGAGATCGCAGAGGTGCTCCAGAGGACCCCGGCACGAATCGTGTGATCTGGGACATCCGAGAACCATGACGTGTCTCGGTTCGTAATGTAGGCAATGAGACGACAATTCCGGGTCCCCACGGTCAGGGCGAGATTCCTTGGCGGGCTGTCGATACTTGCGGTGCTTCTCACGGCAACGGTTGCTCTGGCGGCGCTTCCACCCGGCGGGACCTTCACAGACGACAACGGGACCGTCTTCGAAGGTGCGATCGAGGCCATCGCGGCGGAAGGGATCACGCAGGGTTGCAACCCACCGACAAACAACCGGTTCTGCCCCAATGACTTCGTCACACGGGGCGAGATGGCCGTGTTCCTGGCCCGTGCCTTCGACTATGCCGACAACGGCGGGGGCAACCTCTTCGTGGACGACGACGGCCTCTTCTACGAGAACGCCGCAGACAGGATCAAGACCGCAGGCGTGACCGTGGGCTGCAATCCCCCGACGAACGACCGTTACTGCGGCGAAAGCCTCGTGACTCGTGGGCAGATGGCCGCTTTCCTGGTCCGCTCGATCGGGCTCACCGATGACGGTGGTGGGGACCTGTTCATCGATGACAACGGTTCGGTGTTCGAGCTTGCGATCGACCGGCTCGGCACCGCCGGGATAACCCAGGGGTGCAACCCGCCCACCAACAACAGCTTCTGCCCCACCGACTTCGTCACCCGAGGTCAGATGGCCGCCTTCCTGTCACGGGCCCTTCACCTCACCCCGATCACCCCGCCACCGCCGACTTCGTCGACATCCAGCACGAGCTCACCGTCGAGCTCGTCCAGTTCGTCGTCGAGCTCGAGCTCGTCTTCCACTTCCACGACAGTGGATTCCTCGACTTCGACCAGCGAGGATTCCTCGACTTCTACCACCGACGGGTAGGAGACTCCACTCAGGGCGAGACCAGCATCGACAACCTGGTCCTTCTCTGCCACCACCACCACGTCCTCGCCCACGAAGGAGGATGGACACTGAAGGGAACGCCTCGAAACCTGCGATTCTTTCGACCAAACGGATCCGAATTGGGATCCGACCTCCCACCCAGCCGCAGGGTCGCGTCCCCCACCTTCCAGACACGACCACCGGATCCGAGCGACTTCGACATGAGGTCGATGATTCGCCAGATCCACGCAATCCCTCTCCCCAAGGTCCCTGAGCTATTCACACCCACCGTGCGGGTTTACCATTGAAATACCCAATGACCGATACGGCACGCTCGCGAAACGCTCGTCCCGGCTCGATGCCGGTCGGCAAATACCAGCCCTACCCCAACATCGAGCTGACCGATCGCACCTGGCCCGATCGCCGGATCACCAAGGCGCCACTCTGGTGCAGCGTCGACCTGCGGGACGGGAACCAGGCCCTGATCGAGCCGATGAGCCCCGAGCGGAAGCTGGTCATGTTCCAGAGCCTCGTCGACATGGGATTCAGCGAGATCGAAGTCGGCTTTCCTTCGGCCTCGCAGACCGACTTCGACTTCGTACGCCAGATCATCGACGAGAACCTGATCCCCGACCACGTCACCATCCAGGTGCTGACCCAGGCCCGGCCGGAGCTGATCGAGCGCACCTACGAGTGTCTTGGCGGGGCGGATAGGGCAATCGTCCACCTCTACAACTCGACCTCCGCCCTGCAGCGGAGGGTGGTGTTCGGCCTCGACGAGGCAGGCATCATCGACATCGCTGTCAAGGGGGCGGAGCTGTGCCGGGCCCAGGAACGGCACGTGCCGGGGACGATGATCCGCTACGAGTACTCGCCCGAGAGCTTCACCGGGACCGAGCTTCCCTTCTCCAAACAGGTCTGCGAGGCGGTTATGGACGTGATCGAGCCCACACCCTCCAACCCGATCATCATCAACCTCCCCGCCACGGTGGAGATGAGCACTCCCAACCTGTACGGGGACATGATCGAGTGGTTCGATCGGAACATCCGTGACCGCGACGCCGTGGTCCTGTCATTGCACCCCCACAACGACCGGGGCACCGCCGTCGCGGCCGCCGAGTTCGGGGTCATGGCCGGGGCAGACCGGATCGAAGGGACCTTGTTCGGCAACGGCGAGCGCACCGGCAACGTCGACGTGGTCACCCTCGCCCTCAACCTGTTCAGCCAGGGAGTGGATCCCGAGCTGGACATCAGCAATATCAACGAGTACCGACGCATCGTCGAGCACTGCAACCAGCTCCCGGTTCACCCCCGTCATCCCTATGTCGGCGACCTGGTCTACACGGCCTTCTCCGGCTCCCACCAGGATGCGATCAAGAAGGGCTTCGAGGCGATGGAGGCCACCGGCCAGACCCTTTGGGAAGTGCCTTACCTCCCGATCGACCCTCAGGACGTCGGGCGCACGTACGAAGACGTGATCCGGGTCAACTCACAATCGGGCAAGGGAGGGGTCGCCTACCTGCTCAAGACCGAGCAGGAGCTCGTGCTGCCCCGCCGGCTTCAGATCGAGTTCACCAGGGTCATCCAGGGGATCACCGACACCACCGGTGGCGAGATCACCGCCGCCGAGATCTGGACCGAGTTCCGACGCCACTATCTCGCCGCAACCAAGCCATTCGAGTTGCTGCGCTTCGACCTGGCCCACGATGCCCACGGGGAGGACCTGACCAGCATCACGGCAACGATCCGGCACAACGACGAAGAGGTGCAGATCCAGAGCCAGGGTGGCGGCTCGATCGAGGCCTTCGTGAACGCGATGTTTGCCCACTTCGGGATCGGCTGCAGGGTGCTCGACTACCACGAGCACGCCATCGGCGCCGGGACCGACGCACAGGCGGTGACCTACGCCGAGCTCGAAGTGAACAAGCGGACGCTGTGGGGGGTCGGGATCCATTCCGACACCACGACCTCCTCCCTGCAGGCCATCATCTCGGGGATCAACCGGGCGCTCTGAGTCTCAGCCGACCAGGGCGAAGGCCCGGACCGGGAACGTGCCGAACCCACGCACCTTGGGTGGGACCGCGAAGAAGCGAAAGTCGATTCCCACCAGTTGACCGATCCCGGTGAGATGCTCGACCACCGGGATCCCGGCGGCGAGCAGACCCGAATGGGCAGGCCTGGCCCCGGTCCGTGTGTCGTCGATGTTCACCGAGTCGATCCCGGCAAGCACGGCTCCACCGTCGACCAACGCAGCGACCAGATCGGCCGACACGAAGGGGTGAGCGGGGTCACCGTATGCCTCGGTTCCCCAGTGTCGGTCCCAGCCGGTGGCAAAGAGGACCGCCCGACCGGTCACATCGATGCCGTCGATCGACCCGCGCCCCAACTCGGGCCCGGCCGCCTCGATGCAGACGCCGGGTAGGCCGGCGACATCCTCGAGCGGAAGATCGGCGAGGTCGTACCCGTCCTCGTACCGGTGAAACGGCGTGTCGAGATAGGTGCCGGTGTTTCCGATCATGTCGATTCGCCCGATGAGGAACTCCGTCCCCGACTCGTAGTGGCTCCTAGCGTCGACCCGGGAAAGGTGATCCGTGATCACGGGGCCCGGCAGTCCCGGATAGGTGATCATCCCGGCATCGATCGTGTGGGAGATGTCGATGAGGCGTGGCATGGTCCCAGCGTATCTTCAGCCGTTCTCCGGCTGCTCTCCTGGCTTCCACATCTGTCAGGTCGGGGAGCTACACCTTCGTCTTCAGCTCCTCGGCGATGCCGGCCGCCCACTTGCGAATCTCATCCCAATTGCGGAAGTCACCGTCTGGCACCTTGAAGGCGCCGACGATGGCCCTCTCGCCGAAGTTGAGCGTCTTACGGTCGAGCTTCCCACTGAAGATGTAGTGATGGGCGGCTCCGGTCGTCTTCATGATTGGCGCGACGTCCACCGGATCCTCCTCCGGCTTGGGCGGATCACCGATCGGCCCGCTGGAGAACAGCCACACCGGCAACGTTGATATCCCGTCTCCCTCGCGGTCCACGAGCTCCCGCATCGACTTCATCCACCGTCCGGCGTAGACGGCACTTCCCAACACGACCGCGTCGATGCCGTCGAGACCGACGACATCCTCGGGCGCCGTGACCCGGGCCTCGAGCCCTTCGGTGGTCAAGACATCGGCGATGGCGCGGCCAATGTCGGCGGTTGCGCCGTGTTTGCTGGCGGTGCTGACCAATACCCTCATCTCAGGTCTCACTTTCTCTCGAGTCTGATGTCGGAGTTACCCGGAAGAGCCAGGTGGAACCAGGGCCAAACGTCCCGAACGGTTCAGGTCTGGGCGCGGGGGCGAAGACGCCAGATGAGGATGGCAGCAGCCATCGAGAGCACGGCCGCACCTAGTGCCACGGGTGTCCGCCAGGAGCGCGCCACGGCGAGGTCCCCCTCGAGTGAGGACATGACCCGCCACTCCAGATCAAGAGGAGCACGGAAAGCCTCACTGGACATGGCGGACATCTCCCGCGCCACCTTGGCCATGGCAACCTGGCGCGCCTGGCACCTCAGACACGACAGGACATGAGCCCGGAACGGTCGGGCGACGTCAGTCCCCTCGACTGCGCTGTTGGCGACGAACGGCGCCGCGAGCTCACAGAGAACGTTCATGCCGAAGCCTCCAGATAGCGGGCGAGGCGGGCACGCGCCCGGTGCAGCCGCACCTTGGTGGCGGAAACCGAGATGCCCATGGCTTCTGCGATTTCGGCATGCGACCAGTCATAGACGTCCTTGAGCACCACCACCTGACGCTGGGCCTCGGGTAGGGCGTCGAGTGCCGACCGCAGCCGCCCCCTGAGCTCGAGGATCTCGCCGGCCATCTCGGGATGCTCGGCGCTCATCGGCGCCTCGGACTCGGCGACCTCATCGAGGGAGAGCCCACCGTGGCGACGGGCCCGCTTCTTGTGGGTCCACGCGGTGTTGACGGTGATTCGGTGGAGCCAGGTCGAGAGCGCCGCATCCCCCCGAAAATTGGGCAACGCCTTCCATGCCCTGATCAGGGTCTCCTGGGCGACATCTGCCGCCAGATGCGGATCTCCTACCAATCTCCGCGCCAACGTATAGACCTCATTTCCATGCTCACGCACCAGGGCCGCAAAGGCGGCTCGGTCGCCGGATTGTGCCCGGGAGATGAGCTCCTGTTCCTTCTCCCGTTCGACCTTTGACACGTCCATCTGGTTACCGGTCCGTGAACTCGATTCGAGCCCTCAAGTACTCGACGTCTGCGTCGGCGATCGCAACATCGGCTCCGCTTTCGCCCATCTCGATCGCCACCGAAACCGGGACAGCGGGAAGCAGCGGATTGCGAAACCTGACCTTGGCCGATCGAAGGGGCAGGTCTCCCGGGCGAAGACCCGAGGCGGCCACGAAAGCCCACCCCGCCTGGAGCAGTCCATGGGCGACCACCCCGGGCAACCCGGCAGCAACGGCCGCGTCATGGTCCCAATGGATCGGGTTCCAATCCCGGGTGGCAGCGGCGTAGCGGACCAGATCGGCCCGGGAGGCGGCGAGCTGACCCGGCCCGGGACTGCCGTCATCCTCTGGCGCAGGCTCGGCGTGTCCCTCACCACCGGCCCCGGGGGCGAAGTCGCCGGAGATGAGGAACGACGAGGCGGACTCGGCGACAGGGCCCTCCGCGCCACTCACCTCGACGACGAAGTCGACGAAGCTGACCCCACCCCGCTCCCGAACCCGGGTCACGACCCCGGTCACCTCGAGTTGTGACTCCATGCGTAGCGGGCGGTGCCAGGTGAACGTCTGCTCACCGTGGATCACCGAATGCTCGGAGAGCTGGCGGAGCAGATCGGAGGCGACGACGAATAGGGCCGCGGCCATGAACCCTGGTGGGGCGGCGTCCCGCCATCGCTCCGGGTCGTCCTTTGTGGCCGCGACGAAATCGGACACCTTCTCCACACAGACACGGAACGGGAGAGGGCCGAAGCTGCGGTCGACCAGGTCGGAGGGGCTCAATTGCGGCCAACGGTAACTCCACTTCGGCTCCCCGACACACCGGGCGGGAGTCGCGTATGGTGGATGGTGGTGGGTCGTGCTGGGAAGCGTGAATGGAGGACCATGAAACGCGTACCCAGAAAGCTCATCCTGGTGGTGAGCATCCTCGCCCTGATCGGGGCGTTGACCCCGGTGGCGGGTGCAGCACCCTCCCCGTCCTGTGCAAACAGGAACAACAACACCATCGCCAAGTTGCTCGAGTGTGTCCAGCTCGAGGGAGTGCGGGAGCACCAGGCGGCGTTCCAGGAAATCGCCGACGCCAACGGGAACACACGGGTATCTGGTTCGCCGGGGTATGACGCCTCGGTGGACTATGTAGAGGAGCGGATGGAGGCTGCCGGTTACGACGTGACCGTCCAGCCATTCCAGTTTCAGACCTTCGTCTCGCTGAGCCCGTCGATTCTGGAGCAGGTCTCGCCCCCACCGGCGGGCCCGATCGAGAACAACATCATGTCCTACTCGGGCAGTGGTGATGTGACGGAAGAGGTGACCGTCGTGGCCAACCTTGGCTGTGATGCGGCGGACTTCGCCGGTTTCCTTGCAGGCAATATCGCCTTGATCAGCCGCGGTACTTGCACCTTCGCCATCAAGGCGACCAATGCCTACAACGCCGGGGCCAGCGGGGTGGTCATCTACAACAACGCCCCAGGGGCGCTCAACGGCACCCTGGGCAACGGCTTCACCCTGAACATCGGTGTGACCGCAGTGAGCCAGGCGGATGGACAGCAACTCGCCGCCACACCTGGTCTGGTGCTGCGGTTGAAGACCCAGACCCTCCGGGGTATCGCCACCACCTACAACGTCCTAGCCGAGAAGACGGGCAGCAAGAAGCCGAACAACGTGGTCATGGCCGGGGCCCATCTCGACTCGGTCAACGCCGGGCCGGGGATCAACGACAACGGGTCGGGTTCAGCAGCCATCCTGGAGGTGGCGGAGCAGATGGCCAAGGTCAGGCCGCAGAACACACTCCGCTTCGCCTGGTGGGGGGCGGAGGAGTCGAATCTGGTCGGTTCCACCTACTACGTGACCACCCTCAGTCAGGCCGAACGGGACAAGATCGAACTGTATTTGAATTTCGACATGGTGGGCTCGCCCAACCATGTCTTCTTCATCTATGACGGGGACGACTCGGATGCCGTGGGCGCCGGTCCAGGCCCGGCCGGATCGGCCGAGATCGAGAAGCTGTTCGAGTCCTACTTCAACAGTGTCGGTGAGCCGTTCAAGGGCACCGACTTCTCTGGGCGCTCCGACTACGGGCCTTTCATCGCCGCCGGGATCCCCTCGGGTGGCCTCTTCACCGGGGCGGAGGGGATCAAGACCGATGAGGAAGCCGCCATCTGGGGTGGGACCGCCGGCATCGCCTATGACCCCTGCTACCACCAGGCCTGTGACACCTACGCCAACAACAACGACCACGCATTGGACACCAACTCGGACGCCATCGCCTATGCCACCCTGACTTATGCGATGAGCACCAAGGGGGTGAACGGGGTCAAGGGCAAGGGCAACTTCCAGGCCCCGGCCTTCCCACCGAACGCACCTGTGCCGACCAGCTGAGCCAAGCCCAAGACGAATAGTGAAGAGGGCCCCTTTCGGGGCCCTCTTCTCATCTGGTCTCTCTGTGGACCGTGTGCTGCCGGCACCAGCGGCAGAACTTCTTCATCTCCAGCCGGTCCGGTGTGTTGGTCTTGTTCTTGGTGGTGACGTAGTTGCGCCGCTTGCACTCGGTGCAGGCGAGCGTCAACGGCGGTCTCTTGTCACTGGGCATGTGCAGTCCCTACTTCAGGATCTTTACGACTCGTCCGGCGCCGACGGTCCGGCCACCCTCACGGATAGCGAACCGGAGACCCTCATCCATCGCGATCGGATTGATCAACTCCACCGTCATCTCCGTATTGTCCCCAGGCATCACCATCTGAGTCCCCTCCGGCAACTGGATCGACCCGGTCACATCCGTAGTCCGGAAATAGAACTGAGGCCGATACCCCGGAAAGAACGGGTTATGCCGACCCCCCTCCTCCTTGGTCAACACATACACCTGAGCCTCGAAATCAGTATGCGGAGTGATCGACCCCGGCTTGGCCAACACCTGACCCCGCTCCACATCATCCTTGCCCACACCACGCAACAAAACCCCCACATTGTCCCCAGCCCGGCCCTCATCCAACAACTTCCGGAACATCTCAATCCCGGTAGCCACCGTCTTATGAGTCGGCCGGATCCCCACGATCTCAACCTCCTCATTCACCTTCAAAATCCCCTGCTCCACCCGACCAGTCACCACCGTCCCCCGACCAGTGATCGAAAACACATCCTCAATCGACATCAGAAACGGCTTATCAGTATCCCGATCCGGCTCCGGCACATAAGTATCAACCGCAGTCATCAACTCCATGATCTGATCAGAAGCCGCCACATCCCCATCCAACGCCTTCAACGCGCTACCCCGCACCACCGGAACCTCATCCCCCGGAAACTCATACTCAGTCAACAAATCCCGCACCTCGAGCTCGACCAGATCCAAAAGCTCCTCATCATCAACCATGTCCACCTTGTTCAAAAACACCACGATCGAAGGAACCCCAACCTGACGAGCCAACAACACATGCTCCCTGGTCTGAGGCATCGGACCATCAGCCGCAGAAACCACCAGAATCGCCCCATCCACCTGAGCCGCACCCGTAATCATGTTCTTGATGTAATCCGCATGACCCGGCATATCCACATGCGCGTAATGACGAGCCTCCGTCTCATACTCCACATGAGCAATCTGAATCGTGATCCCCCGCTCACGCTCCTCAGGAGCCTTATCAATCATGTCAAACGACCACATCTGATTCGACCCACCAACCCGCTCCGAGAGCACCCGAGTAATCGCAGCCGTCAACGTCGTCTTCCCATGATCAATATGACCCATCGTCCCCACATTCACATGAGGCTTCGTACGCTCAAACTTCGCCTTCGCC
>Ga0105094_10000301_pt1 | contig 23645 bp, 23 predicted proteins | sample PPLLak1March2015_2_FD_87023 | JGI IMG/M metagenome (GOLD analysis project Ga0105094, IMG submission 87023) | Freshwater sediment microbial communities from Prairie Pothole Lake near Jamestown, North Dakota, USA - PPLs Lake P8 Core (3) Depth... | ecosystem: Environmental > Aquatic > Freshwater >...
AACAGTTTCTCACCGTTCGCTTCGATATCGGCAAGGTTCATTCCCGTCAGTATCGCTGTAGCCGTACCGCTCTCGCATATTGCCCGGTGGAACAGGCCTTTCGCCATGGGGGATGCCATCATTATGGATACCTTGGCACCGCCGCCGGATTCGCCGAAAATGGTCACATTATCCGGGTCGCCGCCGAATGCCGCGATATTCCTTTGTATCCATTGAAGGGAGGCGATAATGTCAAGGAACAGATAGTTACCGGAAAATCCGTCTTTCGATTCTGCCGAAAGAGCCGGATGTCCCAGTAAACCGATCGGACCGAGTCTGTGATTCAGGGTTACTACCACCACGCCGCATTGCGGCAGTCGGTAATTATTCCATATTCTGTCGTTACCGCACCCCATAGAGTATCCCCCGCCGTGCATCCAGACCATGACGGGGAGCTTCTCATTCGGCTGCCGGGCAGGGGTTACTACATTTAAGTAGAGGCAATCTTCACTCATAGGCAGCGGCGAAGGCATACCTGGCATCTCCATTTGCGGAGAAATGGCACTGAATTTCGTACACTCACGCACACCATCCCAAGCTGCTGCTGGTTGCGGTGGTTTCCAACGTAATTCCTCCACGGGAGGAGCAGCAAATGGAATACCTCTGAAGATAGATACCTCTTTCCCGGATTCACCAATCTTTGTTCCTGAAACATAGCCTTTATCCGTTTTAACGATTTGCATTGGATCCACGTTCCTTTCCAAAATCAATAACTACAATGTCAGGATCATGGTTAGACGCTACCTGGAATAATTAATCATCGTCCCGGAGTATTTTTAGACTATCTAACAGAATATCAGTCCGTTTTTCTAAAATTTCAATTGAGGGTTTATCATCTAGCAGCCCTTTGTAAGAGTATACAATCACCTCTGCCAAATCATGACCGATTAAAGGAACGAGTGATTCAATAAAGTCTCCCCTTAATAATTTTTCACTTTGCTGGATACTTTTAGCCGGTTTAAGCCAAATATTAGGGAAGGGAGATTTATAAATAATCCGGTGAGGGTCTATTATCCATATATCAATAATTTTACGTAATTTTTCTTTGCCTGAAAGATCAGATTCAAGTACTTCCTGAGATTGGCGCAGATAATTTTTATGCTTCTCGTCCATCATGGTAAAGAAAAATTCCTGCTTACTTCTAAAATAGGTATATATTAGCGCCCTTGATATCCCGGCCTTTTTGGCAACGTCATCGAAGGTTGTCTTATCATAACCGTATTCTGCAAAACAGGCAGATGCAGCATCAATAATTTGACTTCGTGTGTTGGTTCTTTTGATTTTCATCTAAAGGCTCCATTTTTTTAAACAGGTATTTACACAATAATTATACATATTGACATTTTTTGTCAAATATGTAAGTATTTACCGATATTTACTAATACTTAACTATAGTCCGGATTGATTGTCAATCCAATCACATCGGTTATCAAGAATATTTCAGGAAAAATATAAATATTAGAAAAATAAGCATAAAAGAGCTTTCTTGAATTTTCATCAGAGGAGGGATATTGCCGTGGAGCACCAAGAAGCATATTTTAAGGGATACCACAATTACAACATCTATTACCAGTGCTGGCTGCCGGGAAATGCCCCTCAGGCAGTGCTGTTGGTTGCTCACGGTTTTGCCGAGCACAGCGGACGCTACGGTAATGTGGTCAACTACTTCGTTCCCCGGGGCTATGCTGTTTATGCCCTGGACCATCGGGGACACGGTAAATCGCAAGGGGAACGCGTCCAGGTGGATGATTTTCATGACTACATCAAAGATCTTAAAACGTTTTTTGATATCGTGCGTCAGAAGAATCCGGCAAGTAAAACATTTCTTATCGGACACAGTATGGGATCCATAATTAGCCTATGTTATTGCCTGGAGCATCAGAATGAACTGGCCGGATTGATCACATCCGGCGGAGGTCTGGTCAGACCCGGTGACCCGCCGATGAAGCCTCCACCTTCTGGTCAATCCCTTCCTGTTACCACGCTCAGCAGAGACCCGTCGGTAATCGCCGCTTATGTCAACGATCCCCTAGTATATCATGGGCCTGTTCCCCTAAATCATGCCATGAGGAACATGATGCAGGAATTGGCCGCCCGGGTCCAGAATATTCATCTACCGGTCTTGATCATGGCCGGTGCCGGCGGTGATGATGGCTCACGCAGTAAAGTCCTGTACGACTTAATCGGGGCTATAGATAAGACACATAAGCCCTATGCCGGACTTTTACACGAGATATTTAACGAGCCTGAATATCTTCAAGTTATGACCGATATGGAGGAGTGGTTAAAAAATCACACGTAAGCTGTTAGCTATTGTTCCTGTATACAGCGCACAATATTTAGTCGCGCATCAGAAAGGATGCTTCATGAAGCGATATTTTGGAGATCTTGACCAGAAAACGTACGATTTGATTGTAATCGGGGGAGGTATCATAGGGACTGGAATCGTTCGTGATGCCGCCCTCCGTGGATTCGATACCTTACTCATAGAAAAAGAGGACTTTGCCTGCGGTACTACTTCGAGTTCTACGCGGCTTATCCATGGAGGGCTGCGTTATCTGCGTACGCTCGAATTCAAGCTAGTCTGGCAGGATTTGCACGAACGGGAAGTCCTGCTGCATATCGCACCCCACCTTGTAGACCGCTTCCGTTTCGTCATTCCTTTACTGCGGAGTAAACCATTATCTCGTATATCGTTATCTTTTGGTTTGTGGCTGTACGATGTACTTGCCTTGGGAAAAAGTTTGCCATCTCGTAAATATCTCTCATTTAAAAAAACTCTAGACCTGGAGCCGGCTCTAGCTAGTGTTCCAGATTTAGTAGGGTCTTATCTTTTTTATGACTGCCAGGCCCGTTACCTGGAGCGGCTTTGCCTGGAAAATGCTCTCGGTGCAGCAGAAAAAAACGCCTGCATCCTGAACCATACCGAAGCTACCGGTTTCCTCTTAGACGGCAGTGCGGTCAAGGGGATAAAACTTAGGGACAATATTACGGGACATGATTACGTTGCACGGGGACGCATGGTTATCAATGCGGCAGGACCGGGGGCTAACCTGATCTGGAACAAGGTCAACCTTAGCCACCAGTATAATCTCCGTCGTACTAAGGGTATCCATCTGGTAACTCGGAAGCTGACTAACCAGGCTCTGGTACTGTTCGCTAAAAGTGACGGCCGCCTCTTTTTCATCATTCCCTGGAATGATTGCTCACTAATCGGGACAACCGATACCGACTATTCAGGTGATCTAGATAGCGTGAACGCTGATAACTCGGATGTCGATTATCTCGTATCGGAGACCCGTAATTATTTTCCCCAGTTTAATCCCGACGACATTTACTATACAATGGCAGGATTGAGACCTTTAGTGGCAACTGGAGAAAAAAAGGAGTCTAATACTTCCAGGGCTCACAAACTTATAGATCATGAACAAAAAGACGGCGTGCCAGGTTTAATATCAATATTAGGAGGAAAAATAACCGCCTACCGTGCCATTGCTGAAGAGACTGTAGACCTGGTGTGCAAAAAGCTTATGGTAAAGTTACCCTGTACTACGGCGCTAACTCCCCTCCCCGGATATCCGGCAATTGGTCAAGATGATTTACTGAAAATATCCCAGGCAAAAGGACTCCCTTTAGAAACTATTAACTATCTCGCGGGTATTTATGGATCAAGGCTAGCTTCTGTACTGGCTTATGTTAACGAAGACAGCGGATTGTCCAGACGTATCAGATCCGGGTATCCGGATATACGCGCTCAGATAAAACATGCAGTTACGGAGGAAGAAGCCCTGACAGTGAATGATTTTTTATTACGGCGTAGCACTCTCGGTCTGAGTTCATCTCAAGGGCAAGACGCTGTAGAATCGGTCGCTCATGAAATGGCATTATTGCTAGGTTGGGACAATCAGGAAAAGCAAAAACAAATCCAGGATTATAGGAATCTGGTAGCCGTAAGTCAGAAATTCCGAAAAGGAGCTGTCTGATGGTTACGGGAAGTTACATTCTAGCTTTAGATCAAGGCACCACGGGCAGCACCGCTTTATTATTTGATGAAAAAGGCCATGTGATCTCCCGGGCTTACCGGGAGATACACCAGATCTTTCCGCAAGCGGGATGGGTGGAACATGATCCTGATGAGATTTTTCAAAGCTGTGTTACAGTGGGAAATGAAGCTGTAGCCAAAGCCGGTATTCCTTTCTCAAATATTAAGGGGCTGGGTATTACTAACCAGCGAGAAAGCGTGATAGTTTGGGAGCGGTCCAGCGGTAAGCCAGCCCACAACTCAATCTGCTGGCAGTGCCGCCGCACTTCCGGTCTATGCGAAGAGTTAAAACAAAAAAGATTGGAAAAGGTCATCCGGCAAAAGACCGGATTACCAGTCGATGCATATTTTTCTGGTACCAAGGTTAAATGGATACTGGATAACATCCCCAACGGCTGGAAGCGAGCAAGACAGGGAGACCTGGTTTGCGGAACAATCGATACCTGGTTGGTCTGGAATCTTACCCGGGGAAAAATCCATGTAACCGATTATTCCAACGCCAGTCGTACCATGTTGTTTAACATCAATACGCTCCAGTGGGATGCCAATCTTCTTCAAATGCTGGATATCCCAGACACCATATTGCCTCAGGTGCTACCATCAAGCATGATATACGGGGAAACTGCTGAGGGACTATTTAAGAGTGCACACATACCCATCTCCGGTATAGCCGGAGATCAACAAGCAAGCTTATTCGGTCAAGCCTGCCATCAAAAGGGTATGGCTAAAAACACCTACGGTACGGGATCCTTTGTGCTTATGAATATAGGTAAAAAGCCGGTATTTTCTGATAAAGGAATCATCACTACCCTGGCTTGGGGACTCGGAGATCAGGTAACTTATGCCATGGAGGGAAGCATTTTTATTACCGGGGCGGTTATTCAATGGTTACGGGATAATCTGGGGTTGATCGGGACCGCTGCCGAAAGTGAGACTCTGGCGGCCACCGTGCCTGACAACGGCGGTGTGTACTTTGTGCCCGCTTTCGTGGGATTGGGCGCTCCTCATTGGGATATGTATGCCCGGGGTTCAATTCTAGGACTCACCCGAGGCAGCAACAAAGGGCATCTGGCAAGAGCAGCCTTAGAAGCAATCGCTTATCAGACCCGTGATGTTATCGATGTTATTAAAGGAGAATCCAACTCGGAGATTCCGGTACTTCGTGTCGATGGTGGCGGTAGCGTTAATAACCTCCTGATGCAATTCCAGGCAGACATTCTTGGTATACCTATTCAACGGGCTCAGATACCCGAAATCACAGCATTAGGAGCGGCTTATCTGGCCGGTTTAGCTGTAGGGGTTTGGCGGGGTGTAGAAGAAACCGAAAAACAGTGGCACAGCATTGCTACCTTTGAACCACGGATGAGTGCGGATGAGCGGGAAACTCTATATCATCACTGGAAACGGGCTGTAGCAAGGGCGCAAGCGTGGGAAGTGCAATAATATTACTAATAATTCACATTACCCTTACAATCCGGCAATCAATAAAATGACGAGGAGTACAAGCGACCATGCCCAAATCAAAATACAACAAATACGTCGTCCAGAAACTGAAGGCGCCATTTTCGCCAGCAGTAGCCGCCAGATATGCAGAGTTTGCAACCAAGGTCTCTCCCGACCAGCCGGCCGACATACTGTAGGCAGGATAATTACCCAAACCTCGAAAATATACCAGCAGTTTTCTCTGCATCATTGTGCGTCTCATGATGCATTGCATATTTCAAATACCTTGATAGTGACACCACCTTGGCGAGAGTGTCCTTCGGTGCGGAAATTATTGCTGTGGAGATAGGGTGCAAGAGCTTTGCTATTAGTGAAGAGGGTTGGGATTGTTTTGAACGGCATGACCATTTCGCCTGAGAACCATCCATTGTTATCGATATAAATCCTGCATTTCTCTCCGTTTTTATCAACGCCTTCAAGCATATAGCGCGCGGACATATGCCTTACCCCGTTTTGATCGACCGTCTGGGTGTCGACTCCGCCGGGAAGGATCCGTCCACTAAAGAGCTCGCCTTCGACCGTACCACCGAATGGTATCATGAGTACTTCTCCTGCGGGTCCTTTTAATTGAGAGATCTGTGCCGGATCAATATCCACAGTTACTTCAAAAATAAGCTTGTCGGGCATTTATTATTCCTCCTTTTTCCGTTTGACAAGGTGGATGTACCTGATTATATTCCCTTCGCCCCCGCTCAATCAATGGATTAGTTTCAACGAAAGTAAGTTCGAGGAAGGGATGAGCAGTAGTTAAGCCTTGCGGAGCTTATTGATGATCTGTTCTGGTGTGTATCCCTTTTTGTCCATTTATCCCCCCTTTTTACGATATTATATCTGGTATCGTTTTAAGGGGTCAGGTCAAAGACAGCCTCAGGAGCTGGAGGTTGGTATCCTAGAGCCTTCAGAACGGATTGCTCGTCCAGTGGCATGTCGTAACTTCCCCAGGCTCTAAGAGTCTAGCCCAAAGAAAAGTCATCGTCAATTGTTTACCTAAAAAGGATACACTACCTACGAACCCCATGAGGGCATCCATCGTGTGATATATTACTGCCCGTGGTTTAAATATAAAAAGGGGCAGGCACGAGGTCGATTACAGATAGCGGCTCTCATTTCTTCACCCCCTTCCAGCGCATGGTTTGCCAGTAGGGAGACTTACACTTGGGGCATACCTTTGGTGGCCTGTTTATCCTACCGGCCCATTCATGTTTACATCTTATCGGCTAATTTGTTTAATAGTTCCGATATTTTATCGTGACATCACGTGTCATAACAAAAGCTAACTAACAATAGTGAATCGTTTTAAGGTGAATAAATATTCGACAAAAATATTTATCAAACACTTAAGGTAAAAACGGCGGTCGGTAATCCATCCCAAGCAAATCGCGTGTAGTATTCCGCACTTTTTTTAAAATTGATTCTAATTGCTCTCTTTCTTTAGCTGTTAATTTTTCAAATATCAAATGAATTGAGCGTTCGGTGACCTGCTTATGATAGAGTTCACTACCTTTTTCAGTTAGTTTGACATATGTCTTTAAGTCCCCGTTTATTTTGGTTTTCTTAACAAGCCCCTTTTTCTCCATGCGGTTGATTAATGTTGATACCGAGTTAAATTCTTTCAATGTCCAGTTTGCCAGCTCATCCAGGGTAACCGGCTTGTCTTCCCTTGAAAGCATGGTCAACACTCTAACTTGTGGTTGAGTCATTTTGAGATGTTTGATTTCAAGCTCGACTGCACTGGTCACAATCCCGTCGGTCTGGTCGAGTAATATGTAAAGATTAACCTCAGGGTCGTTTTTCTTGGTTGTTCGGATATTTTCTATCTCATTTTGGGCTTTTTTATTCATAATTGGCCTATTGCATCTAGCTAGGTATCGATTATTTATTTTAGCTTAGACTAAATGTCGGGTAGTGTCAATTCAAGATGAACCGTGATATAACCCGATGGTTAATCAGTAGGTTTGATTTTGTATTTATCTATTGGTATCGGCTGTGCTTTAAGCTTCATCTTGCCGCTATCTTGTTTGATAATTACCCACTTTAACCAGTTCTTATCGTCACGGTTGGGGAAATCTTCCCGGAAGTGCGATCCGCGGCTTTCTTCTCTCATCAAGGCTGATCTGAATGTTAATTCGGCGCACAAAACCATGCTCTTTACTTCATGGCATTTACTCAAATAATGGAAGTCTTTTGCCGTCAATTCAGGGAGTTTTTCGTTGAGTTCTTTTACTCTGGCGATAGACTCGTTTAAACGCTCATTGTTACGCCGGAGGTTGTATTTTATCGGTGCTGTTACTTCCTGTAAAGCGCTGATAGCATCACCGGGTAAATAGGCTTTTCTGCTGTGCATCGGGGCAAATATTTCTTCTTTGAGACTTTTAGTCTCAGAATAGTCTAAACTATTTTTTGGAAGTTCTTTCGCATAACGGGCCGCCGAAGGCCCTGCCCATCCGGCACTGACTACGGCGAACATAATTCCCGAACCGGGTGTAATTCCGGGAGGCGAACATACCGCTCCAGCCACGGCCGAGCCGGCATAACTGGTATCCCCGATGGCCCAGAGCCCTTTCAGAGAAGTTCTCATTTCATGGTCTACTTTAATGCATGAGGTTTCGCCATGTAATGGTATTGCAATCTCACGTTTAGTACCCGGAGGTAATCCGTATTTCGCTTCCTTTTCAGCCATACGCCGCGACCAGTCATTAAGTTTTGGAAGACCCATCCCCGGATAGCCACCGCCTTGTGGGGGTGGTGGACGGAAGGTTATCGGGCCTCTTCCTTCGGCTATTTCTGTTTCCATGCCTACGGCTAACGGCACCGGCAAAAAAACGCCGGTGGGCCCAGAGTTTGGTAAATATTTTTGGGCTAAGTTCTCGCCCTTTGAATTGAAGAGGAACTGGTGACCTACCATACCTCCATCGGTATCCTGGTATACGGTGTGGCCATAGAGGTTGCCGTATTCCGCATTACGCATCTCTGCCCCTGCCCGGTAAGCTGCAGCAATGCCATCGCCGGTACCCGCTACCCAGAACCTCCTCACTTTATAGCCGCAGCTGCCGTTAGCCAGCACGGTTGCTTTAGCCCTGAATATATAGAATTTACCGGTAACAATATCAAAACCCACTGCTCCAATAACCCTTTTCGCTCGTTTCAGTAAATCTACCACATGAATTTTATTAAAAAATTTAGTTCCCATTTGGCGGGCTTTAGCCCGGATAGGCAGCATCAAGTCAATATCAATAAAAGTCATAGATAATTCAGGAGCAAAATTGTTGGGGAAAGCAACGACTTTACCATCCGGAGTGCGTGCGAGTTTAGTGCCCCATTTTTCAAAATCCTCAATCGCACCGTAGGAACTCCTGATATACTTGGATAATAAGTCCTGGTCATTCAAGTAAAAACCTGAAGAACGGATCTGGAAATCAAGGAATTTATCCCCGTTATTGTTCGGCCCGAGGAATGCCAGGATACCGCCGATTTTTGTAGCTTTGCCCGCCCAACCCGTCGTCTGTTTTTCCACTATTAGGACATCGGCGTCCGGATTTTCTTCTTTTGCTTTAACGGCCGTTACCAGGCCACCTATTCCGCCGCCGATGACTAATATATCGGTAGAAATTACTACACCCAATTCTTCTATCATCGCCAAAGTAAACCTCCTTAGTTTTGAGCAGCCCGCATTTTTCAGCCTGGGTAGTTAATACGATGAAAATAAGGGAGCGGGAATATTGGGAATTACCTCGATGCATTGCGCCGGGCAGCCAGCTTCACAAGCCAGGCACCAGACACAATCTTCAGGGTAAGCCACCACGGGTTTCTTTTCAGCTTCATTCCAGCGGATCACATCTGCAAAACAGGCATTTATGCAACTTTTACAGCCTTTACAGGCTTCGAAATCAATCTGTATTTCTTTTACCCAGTTTTTAGGTTCAGCCATAGCTCACCTCTCATTTAACGTAGATAATATTGGAGCCCTGTTTCTTTATTTTTAGTGAACAATGGCGGTTGATCTCTGGGTCGGGAACAGCCTGCCAGATTCCCCAGAGCGCCGGCAAGAAAACCTTAAACGTGCTGACCTCGGCAATATTGTGTACCGGCCAACCGCCTCCGGAAGGCTTCTTGCCGCTAGGATGTGTTGGTACCGAGATGCCCGGGGGAGGACTTCCAGTAGCGCCTTCTGGAATCCCGTGCATGCATGAGCGCATCTTGCATCCACCGGGAATAGCTTCCCATTGATGAGATAACATGATCATGGCTTTCGTGCCCGGCTGCTTACCGGTGTTGCCGGCGGTCAGCAGGTGTCCATAAGTCCAGAAATCTTTTTGTTCTTGAGTCCCGATATTAGGGTCCACCCACTCTATACGTAGATCCATTACGGGGCCGAAATCTATACTCTCGGTAGCAATCTGCACAGCCCCGATATGGCCGCCCATTGGTGGCTTAACCTCCCATTTGAACCCTTTATGCTCATCAGGGCACCACAATTCATAGCCTTTTTCCATGTTAACCCACCACCAATCGAGCATTTCCTCGGTGACACCGGGAATTATGTGATCGACTACCATCCATCCTTGGGGAAATTTTTCTTCGGGCATTTTCTTTCCCTCCTTTGTTGATTTCGTAAACCGTCAAAAGGCGTTTGCCTCATTTACCTGATTATTTCACTTGACAAAAGCCCAAAGAGATAATATCATTAACGTTAATCATAATCAATATTAAATAAGAAATCAAGTAGCATATTCAATATGAAGTTATTTTGGATATTTTAGTGTCTTAGAGTTTCATGGTAACTGGTGTGGACGTGTTTTGGTCTCCTTCTTTCCCGAAGGCATTAAAGAACGCAAATAAAACACAAATTCCAATATTTTAATCAATAAAGGGGTTTGAGATGAGTAATTTATTCGATTTAAGCGGTAAGGTAGCTCTCGTTGTGGGCGGTCACGGCGGTATAGGCAAAGCCATCGCTTTAGGATTAGCTGATGCCGGTGCGGATGTCATTGTATCCAGCCGCAATCTGGAAGCCCTAAAAGGCACAGTCAAAGAGATAGAGGCTAAAGGACGGAAGTCACTGGCCGTCACGGCTGATATCGTAGATGAAAAACAGGTTAACGATATGGTTGCGAAAATCCTCAAAGTATTTCCGCGTATCGATATTCTTGTTAATGCCGCCGGACTGGCTATCCGTAAACCTGCCCAGTCTTTCCCCATTGATGAATGGCAGAAAGTCATGGATACTAATACCCGCGGCACATTCCTCTGCTGCCAGGCGGTAGGCCGGGTTATGTTAAAGCAGAAGACCGGCAGAATTATAAATATATCGTCTGTCAGAGGCCGCTACGGGCTTCCGGCAAATTACGCGGCTTATTGCGCCAGCAAAGGCGCAGTAGATTCGCTTACCCGTACACTTGCCTGCGAATGGGCCAAATCTAATGTATTAGTTAATGCCGTGGCTCCGACAATCGTTGAAACCGACCTGACAAAGAGCGCCCTGGCTGACCCGGCCTACGCGAAGCAAATGAAAGACCGTATCCCTATGGGTAAATGGGCGGTACCGGAAGATATCGTCGGGCCGGCAATCTTCTTCGCGTCCGATGCCTCCAGCTTCGTGACCGGCCAAATCCTCTATATCGATGGCGGTGTTACTACCTGGTAATGAAAACCGGAAAGGAATAGAAAACTATGGGAAAAGAAGTATTAGTAGATTTAAGCCATCCGTTCGGCGATAAGTGTCCTTTATGGCCGTATTTCGCGGATGTAAAAATCGAAAGAATGCATTACATGGCCAAGTCCGGTGTACTTTCACAAACGGTGACCACGGTCATGCACTGCACCACCCATGCGGATTCGCCCGCCCATGTCTTTGAAGGCGGCCGCTTTACTCATGAAATTCCGCTGAATTGTTACTATGGTGATGCCGTAATCTGGGACATTCCCAAGAAGAAATGGGAATTGATTACCGCCAAAGACCTCGATACAGCCAATAAGAAACTGCGGATGAAAGAAGACGATATCATCATTATACACACCGGCTGGAATAAATACTGGGGTGATAATACAAATTACTTCTGTTATTCTCCAGGACTAGGCAGAGAAGCCGGTGAATGGTTCGTCGCTCATAAGGTAAAAGCCGTTGGTGTAGACCAGCAGGCGCTGGACCATCCACTGCATACCGCTATCGGGCCCCACGGCCCCGGCCCGCTTAGACCTGACCTCTTTAAGGAATACAAAGAGTGGTCCGGCGGGCATGAAGTAATTGATGATTTCCCTGAATGGGAACCATGCCACAATCTCCTGATGCGCAACGGCATTCTCGGCTGGGAAAATGTTGGCGGCGATATCGCTAAAGTGGTCGGCAAGCGCTGCAAGATATCAGGCTTCCCTATCCGCTGGTACATGGGTGATGGTTCTATTGTCCGTATGGTCGCCTATATCGATGAAAAAGACATGAATAATGTGCCCGACCGTATTTATAAGTACGGGACGCAATAATCTTTAGCGTTTAGTATGAGGAAAAAATATGAAAAAGGTTAGTTTATCTGAAGTAAAACCTTACGCGGCAGCTAAGCATTTTAACATGACGGCCATGCGTCTTCAGGGTAAAGAAGAGACCGGCATCCAGAAATTCTGGGTAGGTCTATCTTACTTTCTACCTGGTGGTGGTGCTGAATGGGCTTATGAAGATAACCCGAATGAGAAAGTCTATATTGTGTTAGACGGGGAAATCGCGATAAAGAATAAAACGGAAGAGATTATTCTCCGGCCAATGGATTCACTTTATCTAGAGCCGAATGAAGGACGGTCAATACTGAATAAGACCAATAAACCGGTAACGATGATGGTGGTAATAAATTACTAAGGGTATTGGTATGGCTGGATTACTCGAGGGTGTAAAAGTAATAGCTGTTGAACAGGTTGTGGGTGTACCGGCGTCCACCGCCGTTTTGGCTGACTGGGGAGCCGACGTCGTTAAAATTGAGCCAACCTGGGGCGATTGGCAGAGGAGCCTCGTCAGCTTTAACCGGGGGCCGTTGTTGATTCATTCAGAAAAGGGAGATATCGAACTTCATTTTGAGTTCCTGAACCGGGGCAAACGGAGTGTGGCTTTAAACCTGCGGACAGAAAAGGGTCGAGAAGTACTATACAAACTCCTTGAAGATGCCGATATTTTTGCTTCCAACTACTCGATGGATGTATTAACGAAATTTGGCCTGGATTATGACAGTCTGAAAGACAAGTTCCCGGGTCTGATTCACTGTGTCCTTACGGGATACGGGTCAAAAGGTCCAAAAGCGAATGACCGCGGTTATGATTATGTCGCCGCCTGGTCGTATGGCGGGATGATGGACATGGTTAGTTCCGGCCCGGATAACCCCCCTCCGATATCGCGCCCGGGGATGATGGATATTGTGGCTTCAGCTCATATAACCAGTGGACTTCTCGCCGCCCTCTATTATAAACAAAAGACAGGCAGGGGGCAGGGACTGGAACTCTCGTTATACCACACTGCCGCGTGGACTCTGGGGCTGGATGTTCAGACGGCTCTTTTTGGCTATCCTCAGCCTAAGTGGGATAGAAAACGCGCCCCTAATCCTATGTACACATCATACCGGTGTAAAGACCGGTGGTGCATGATGTGCCACCCTACTCAAGAGTATTGGGACCCGTTTTGCAAAGCCATAGGCAAGATGGAATGGATCGATGACCCCCGATATGCCACCATGGAAAGCCGCGAACAGCACGCCGAGGAATTGGTAGCACTACTGGATGGTATTCTTGCTTCTAAAACCTGGAAGGAGTGGGAAAAAGAATTCCGCGCTTATGATCTTATCGTCAGCGGGAACCAGACCATCGCTGAAATTCTAAATGATGAACAGGCTATTATGAACAACTTCTTCACAGATATCGAGCATCCCGTCACGGACAAAGCTCGTCTGCTCAACAGCCCGGTGCAGTTCAGCAATACCCCGGCTAAAATCACAGGTGCTGCTCCGCAATTGGGCGCCCATACGGAAGAAGTACTGCTGGCGGCGGGTTATACATGGGAACAAATGGCAAAGCTGAAGGAAGAAGGTGTTGTACCGTGATGAGGCTTAAAGGGGAAGCAGCGATTGTGACCGGGGCCAGCCGCGGCATTGGCCGGGCGGTTGCCCTGGCCCTTGCCAGAGAAGGTGCTGATGTAATAGTAAATTATTCATCCTCCGTCAAGGAAGCCGAGAAAGTCGCGGAGGAAATTCGCGAACTGGGGCGGCGTTCTATCGTGTTTAAAGCTGATGTATCGGATAAAGCGGCCGTCGAGAAAATGGTAAATGAGGTCGTGAAACAGTTAGGTAAAATCGATATCCTGGTAAATAACGCCGGCATGGCTGTCGTAGGCCTTTCCGAAGAACTGAAAGAAGACCTCTGGCAGCGCGGCATTGATATAATGCTGACCGGTACATTTTTCTGCAGCCAGGCTGCCGGTAAAGAAATGATTAAGCAAAAAAGCGGGAAAATCATTAATATCGCTTCCATTAACGGTATCGTGGCTTTCCCTGAAAGAGCCTGTTACTGTAGCGCTAAAGCCGGGGTTATGGCTTTAACAAAGGTGCTAGCCTGTGAGTGGGCCAGATACAATATCAATGTCAACGCGGTGGCTCCGGGATATGTAGAAACCGACCTTGTCACTAACCTTGCAGCTAAAGGTACTCTGGATGTGCATGAATTGGCCGGGCGGACTCCCAACGGCAGGTTAGCTGAATGTGACGATGTTGCAGCTGCGGTGGTGTTTTTAGCTTCGGAAGATTCAAAGCATATCCTAGGGCAGACTATCATTATAGACGGCGGCTGGACGGCTTACGGATATCTCGAATCGTGGTTAAGAGATGCTAAATCATATTGATAATTCCATTACCTTGCAGGAAACCTTATTTTTTATACGCTTGACGTGAGAGTAAAGGTTTATCCGGATAATATTCAGATAAAGTCAGCTCTGTCAATTTTAACTTAGAGTGCCCAATCACCAGAAAAAATTACCTACCTTTGCACGAACATTGACCTTACCCCGTCATTAGCACACCACGGACTAGAGTCCCACGGCTGTTTCAGCATACTCCTTTGGGGTAGCTCCTTTCAATGAGCTGTGTGGTCTGACCTCGTTGTAATCCTTCCTCTAATCCTCGATGACATCTCTTGCATGCTTCAGGCTGATAAACCAGTTCGTGTTCAAACACTCGTCCCTGAATCTACCGTTGAAGTTCTCGACGAAAGCATTCTCGATCGGTTTCCCCGGACGTATGAAATTCAGCTTCACACCTTTACGGTACGCCCACTCGTCCAGGGCACGTCCCGCGAATTCCGGTCCGTTGCCGATAGTGATGACTTCTGGCAAGCCCCTGGTCTCTGTTATTGATTGAGTACACCAACGACCCGGCGGCCTCCCAGGGATGTATCCACTTCAATGGTCGGGCATTCCCGGGAGTAGTCATCGACAATCGTCAGGGCCGGAGTATTTGGCCTTCCAGTTATAGTAAGTGGCGTCGCTCATCCCATACTTGCGGCAGAGATCGGCGACCCTGGCGCCAGCTTCCGCTTCCCGGAGCACGGCGATGATCTGTTCTTCGGTGCACTGTCTGGCTTTCATGAGTCCTCCTCGGTTAATTTATTATACCGGAGAACTCTAAGTCAGCATGCAGCTGTTTTCGGGGGGAAGGTCAACTTCGTGCGATGAAATCCTTTCCCTTGAACTAGACTCTTTCGCAAAGCGATTGTTGAAGCTTTTAATCCTTATTTCGTTAAAAAGACGATAGAAATGGGAGGCTCGTTCTTCCCGAGCCTCCCATAACACTTATTTATTTGGCATAGACGTGATGAGCTGGGTAGTTGCCGATGAAAACCACCTCACCATTCTGAACCTGGTCAATCCGGACCTCATCAGGGCCATCAGGGTCATTTGGGCCATAAGTGAGCAGAGGTGTGATATCACCGGTGCTGAAGTTCTTTATAGTATAGAACCCCTTTTCGAGCACGTCTTTTGAGGTAAGGTTATCGGCATCGACAGTAGTCATCGCTGTCCGCAACGCATCTATCTGGAGCATTGCCTCAATAACGCCATGGAGATACATGATGTGGGTTACCTTATTGTTCGGACGGTATTTAGTCTGTAATTCGTTACAGAAAGCGACACCGGCTACTTCGTTATGGGACATAGGAGGGTAGCTGCCCGCAACAAGAACGCCGTTACCCAGTTCGCCCATGGCCGGAGCGAAGACTGCTAGGTGGGCCGGGGCCGCAAACCCGAAAGTGATTTTGTAATCGAGATCGGGACCCATGCCCAGTCTTACCGCTTCCTTGATGGTAGGTTGTGAACCGGGATTGATCATCCACCCAAGTGCAAGGTCAACATTATTGTCTTTCAACCAAGCCAGCTGGGTGGTAGGCGGTGACGTTGGAACCATCGGCACAAATTGCTTGCCGACAAATTCAAAACCTGCATTAACGAGATAGGCTTCCATTTCGGGGATATCTATTGACCGGCCCGGGGCACTATCGGCCGTAAGATATGCTACTTTGGGTTTTCTGGTTTCATGCCAATTAGCTTTAAACCAGTCTGCAATCGCCGCCAGTTCATCGGTATATAGTGGATAATTGGTAAAAATTGTTTTTGGAGGTGTTAGCAGGTATGAACCGGAAACCATGGTGGTAGCTCCCATATTATCCGCCATTAAGGTATCCATTAACGGCATGGCAGTTTGAGATGCCGAGACACGAAAAAGAAGCATACCTTTAGCTTTAAGCTCATCATAAATGGTTAGTGCTTTATCTGGCTTAAGCTCATCATCGCGCCAGACCAGTTCCAGAGTCACATTCTTGGGGAATTTAGTATCACGCCAGGGGGCTAGTAACTTCGTTTCGTTGACATACTTAATATAATCTTCGAAACCGGCCAGAACAGCCGCCGAATCTTCAGCGTACGCACCAGTCAGCGAGAAAGAGCCGCCCACGTAAAGGGTTACTTCTTCATCCCCTGACGTAACATCTCCGCCGCAGGCCGTGAATGTTGACGTGGCTAGTATGATTATCAGGAGCGCAACAAATAGCAATTTGATTTTGGTCATAATTTTCTCCTTTCAGGATTATGTTTGCAGTGCCTTATATTGTTTCGTTCGCTTATAACCCCCACCTCCTTTAACGACGTTAATGGGAAAAAGGCCAGTGCCTGTAATAGGATTTAATAAGCTCCCACCGGTGCGCCAGCCCCCGGGGTTCAAAAATAAGGAACAGCGCGATAACCAGGCCGCGCATAATAAGCCCGATCGATGCAGCCGCCTGGGGAGCAATCACGGCTGATAAAAACGGCCCTACAAAAGTAACCAATTCATCTAAGAGTTTTAGTGCTATGACACCGAATATCGAACCAGCGATACTGCCCATGCCGCCGGCAATCAGCATACCCAGATACCATACCGAATTGATAAACGGGAAATGATCCGTGCTCGCGAAGGAGTAATAATGGACGAGCAGGGACCCAGATATGCCCGCAAAAACACACCCGAGGAAAAACGCGGTTAATTTATACACCCATAAGTTTATGCCCATCACCTCTGCCGCTAGGTCGTTATCTCGTATGGCAACAAATGCTCTTCCCACCCTCGTCCTCACGATGTTTTTGGCACAGTATATCGCTAGGCAGGTAATAACCATCGTAAGGTAGAAGTAGCTCCCTTTAGACCTGAAGACAAAATCCCCAATCGCCGGTCTGGGCGCGGAAAGACCATTAGCGCCTCCGGTAATCCCAGAAAACTGTAGGATGACCCAGATGATGATAAAATGAGCGGCTACTGTTGCCATGATTAGATAGAAACCTTTGATTTTTAATGACGGTAAACCGAATATGATGCCGATAATCCCTGCCCCGAGACCGGCTGTTGGTAGGGCAACCCAGAAGGATAAGCCCAGTTTCGCAGTCAATACCGCGGAAATATAACCCCCGGCTGCCATAAACCCTGCCTGCCCCAGGGAAATCTGCCCGCAATATCCCGTAAGGATATTTAAACCGAGGACGCTGATAACTGATATTCCCATGATTGTGAGTATGGTTAGTATTCGATCGCTTGCAAATAACGGGCACAAAAAAAGCAAGACCAGAAAAGCCAGCAGTAATAACCACTGCGTCTTGGTGCGGAAGATAGCCATATCCTGCCCATAGCTTTGCTGGAATACTCCGCTGGGTAAACTCATTACTAAATCCTCTCTATCCTTGCCAAGCCAAATAAGCCATGGGGTTTAAAAACAAGCACAATTATAATCACCAAGAAAGGAAATACATTGGCTAGCCCGCCTCCGGCCGGGAGTAGCGGGTCAAGGTAACCGGCAGCGATATTTTCCAGGATGCCGAGCATGATTCCCGCGATTATCGCTCCTCCGATAGAGTCGATCCCTCCCAGAAGGACAACTGCCATGGACCTCATTCCTGACTCGGCTAGACCGGTCGTAACCCCCGAGACGCCCCCCAACAGGATGCCACTAATTACGCCGACGACACAGGCGATTACCCATGAGAAAGCGTAGACCGTAGTCACCTTGATTCCAGAAACACGGACTACCTGCTCGTCTTCTGCCGTCGCTCTCATCGCCAAGCCGATTTTAGTATAACGGAAGATTATCAGGAGCAACGTGACTGTAATAATGGAGACGATAATGCCGATTAACGATTCCGGAGCTATCGAAACTTCCCCTACCTTCAGGGTGAAAGTTGGTAATACGCCATGGTATGCTTTGTATTCCCCGCCCCAGGCAAGTGTGGCGATTCCTTCAAGGACAGTCCCCAACGCAATCGTCATCATGATGATGACTAGGACGGACTCCCCGATCAGCGGCCGTAGCGCCAGCCGTTCGACGAGAAGCCCCAAGATAATCGCGCACAGGATGGCCGCCAGTAAAGCAGCCCAAACAGGGAAGTGAAGTGTAACCAGGAAAGTGTATCCGAGGTACCCACCGATCATGACAAATTGACCCTGGGCGATATTGAAAGCCTTGGAACACTTCAGGATAATTACAAAGCCTAAGGCAATAAGGGCATATACCATCCCTAGAGAAAAACCGGTTATTACCAGTTGCAGAAAAAAAGTCATCGGTCAGCCTCGTTCATATCCTTAATGGCAACTTTGGTTTTAATTGTTCCCGTGCGACCGTCACGGTATTGAAGTGTAAAACTTAAATCGACCTCGGACTTGCCATGGAAAATTGCCTCTATAAGATCGCTATAGTGCTCTTTGAGGAAAGCCCGGCGTAATTTCCTGTCTTTGGTAAGTTCACCTTCATCCGGGTCAAACTCTTTATGCAAGTTAATGTATCTGTTTATCCGGGATGAGGGAGAAATATCTTTATTTATTCGGGAAATCTCTTGTTCGATGAGTCGATAGACTTCTTGTTTTTGTGAAAGGTCGCTGAAAGTAGTGTAGGCGATCTTATTACGCCCGGCCCACTTACCGACACTGCTATAATCGATGATTATTACTGCAGCAATAACGGGGCTGTTTACCCCGGCAACTACCCAGGCGTCTTTAATGTAGGGACTGTATTTCAAATGGCTCTCGATTAATTGCGGCGCCAGCGTTTCTCCAGAACAAAGCTGTATAATGTCATCTTTTCTGTCAAAAAATACTATCTGCCTGTCTTCAGTTATAGAACCCGCATCTCCGCTATATAACCAACCATCCTTCAGGATCTTGGAGGTCTTTATCGGGTCGTTATAATAATGAGTGAACATTCCGGGCTGCCGATACACGATTTCTCTATTTTCAGTTATTCCTACTTCAGCTCCTGCAGCTACAGTACCAACAGTCTCCGGATTGACGTCGTTAGTTTTTGCGATTGTTAATATTCCACCTTCAGTCGTACCGTAAATACTTTTTAGCGGAATCCCCAGCGCGTGATAGAACGTACATGCATCAGGGCTAAGTATCTGTCCTGATGTGTAACATATTCTGGTATGCGGCAACCCGAGGCTGTCCCTGATTGGCCTGAAAAGTAAAAAATCGGCAATTGCATAGAATATTTTATTCCATAGGCTCTGCTTTTGATGTTTAAATTCAGCATGAGCTTTACGGTAACCTGCCGGCATAAAGACGCGATAGGTTAACCGCTTAAGGGCATCCGATCCTTGAATGTTCGCCTGCACCGTCCTTGCCTGGCTTTCCCATAGCCTTGCGCTGTAATACACCAAATCAGCCCCGATTTCTCGCAGGTCTTTCTGCTGCGTTTCTACTGCCTCCGCGAAATTAAGAATACTTCCTGAAAGCAAATGGTAGCCTATATAGAGGAGTTGTTCTGTTATCCATGCCGGCGGCAAGAAGCATGCAATATTATCTTTTTCATTAACCGGATCGATTCCAAGCAGGTATTCTGCTCCATATCTCAACGAGGCATAGGTATGGACTGCGGCTTTAGGTGCCCCTGTTGTTCCTGACGTGTAAACAATGGCGCACGGGTCTTCTGCCTCACCGGATGTAACACTGTTTTCAAACACCTCCGGATGTTGCTTATCGTATTCTTCTCCATCATGGATTATTTGCCTCATACCGATAAGACGCGGTTCTTTATATCCTGTTAAACCCTTATAATGCCAGAATATAATCTTTTTTAATAATGGCAATTCATCTTTTATTTGGAGGACTTTATCTACCTGCTCCTGGTCTTCGGCAACAATAAAAGCAGCCTGAGAATTACAGGCAATATAGGCTATCTCTGAAGCTGATAAGTCTGAATAACCTCCTACGGAAATTCCATGGTCTGCCTGCGCCGCAAGTTCTGCGTAATACCACTGCGGGGCGTTATCGCCGAGGATAAGCAGCTTATCTCCAGGCTGGAAACCCAACGTTATAAGTCCAAGCGCCAGGTATTTAACTTGCAGGTAATATTCGTGCCATGTAACAGGCTGCCAGATACCATAGTGCTTCATTCGCATGGCAACTTGCGAGGGCCCGTATTTTTCGGAGTTATATTTCAATACCTGTGGCCAGGTAGCAGCCTTACCGCATAAGGTTGAATTATAAACTGCGGCTTCAGTTACAGGCTGTTTTTTCAAGCCAGCCATCTTTTCCTCCGTCGGTAGTGTTTCACTTCGCGGTAGCTTTTCCGTTCACCTATTGCCGATAAGCCCATGTAAAATTCTTTCACGTCTTCGTTGTCCTTCAGCTTATCCGCCGGACCATCCATGACAATCTTGCCGTTTTCCATTACATAGCCGTAATCGGCAATACCGAGTGCCGCCTGTACGTTTTGTTCTACAAGGAGGATGGCGACTTTTTGTTCGGCATTAATCCTGCGGACGATACTATAAATCTCCTGAACCATAAGCGGCGCGAGGCCGAGTGAAGGTTCATCGAGGAGCATAAGCCTTGGTCTTGCCATCATCGCCCGCCCCACGACAAGCATTTGCTGTTCCCCGCCGGATAGATAACCGCTAGTACGGCTGCGCATCTGTTTTACCCTGGGGAAATAGCTATATACCATTTCCAGGTCCTTTTTAACGCCATCCTTGTCTTTGCGCAGATAAGCTCCAACGAGCAGGTTTTCTTCGCTGGTCAGGTGCTCTAGCACTCTCCGGCCCTCCATTACCTGGGTGATACCCAGAGCAGCAATTTCTTCGGGGCCGTATTTATCGGTGCGTTTCCCATTAAAATTGATATCACCGCTGGTCACTTCACCTTCCTCGGTCTTCAGTAAACCGGATATAGCTTTCAACGTGGTGGTCTTACCGCCTCCGTTTGCTCCGAGCAGGGCAATTATTTTGCCATCGCCTACCTCTAACGATACCCCGCGCAGCACCTGGATGACACCCATATAACAAACTTCTATGTTATTGACCTGGAGCATTTGAACTCGCCTTTGTTTCCTGGCCCAGATAGGCCTTAATAACTTCTGGATTTTCTTTTATTTCTGCTGGACTACCTTCGGCGATTTTCTGACCGAAGTCCAGGACGACAATTCTATCCGCAATATCCATAACGACACCCATGTCATGTTCGATAAGGACGATGCTTTTGACGCCATCTCTAAGGGCGCGGGTGTCAGGATAGGTTCCTCCTTGCCCTTCGTAAACATCAATAATGAACCTGGCGATGTCCTCTTTCTCCTCGAGATTCATACCTGCCATCGGTTCATCGAGAAGCAGTATCTCCGGTTCCAGTGCTAGAGCCCTACCCAGCTCAACACGTTTTCTCATGCCGTATGGCAAAACGCCTACGATAATTTTTCTTAGTGGTTTTATTTCCAGGAAATCAATTATTTCCTCAACGGTTTCGCGATGTTTTATTTCTTCAGTGCGAGCCGGCCCGAAGTATAGTGCATCAGTTAAAAAATTCTGTTTCATAAAAACATGGCGGGCCGCCATGATGTTGTCTTGTGTAGTCAGGCCGGTGTACAACTCAATATTCTGGAACGTCCGCGCGATACCATGCCTGGCAAGCTTATCCGGGCGCATGCGGGTAATCTTGTTCCCGTCTAAATAAATTTCGCCCTTCTGTGGTTTATAAAATCCGTTAATACAATTTAGTAAAGCCGTTTTGCCCGCGCCATTAGGCCCAATGATGGCCAGTATTTCATTATTGCGGATATCAAAAGAGACATCGGATAAAGCCTGAACCCCACCGAAACTGAGAGAAATGTGCTCTAACCTTATTATTACCCGATTGTCCGTTTTCAATCTCCCGTTTAGTTGATATTTGAGAACTTTTCTCGGGAAGGTTAATTACGCATTCATCATTGGACAGCTCTGCAACTGCCAGACACCAAGTGTTTATCATATTGTTTCATACTAAAACATTGAAAGAAATACCCCGAGTGGTGATTTTTTTTGACAAATATATTTTTTAAGACTATAGTAGTTAACGCTATGGCGGTATTATCAGAAAAAGATTATCGGGAAGTGTTGGATTTGGTATACCTGGCAAATAGTTGCCCGGATATTGAACATTTCGTCACCAAATTTTTGCCAGCGGTATCCCGTGTTTTCCGTTCTGAAATAGCCACTTTTCATCTTCTCAAGGGTAATCCGCAGAATCTTGTTGTTAGTGAATCGAGAGGTTTTCTTTCAGATAAAAGCCGGTCCGAAGAAGATAAATATAATCCCAGACTTTACAAAGAGCACTACTATCAGCAATCTCCTCTTCTTAAAGAAGCGATTTCCTCATCGCAGCAAGTTCTAAAGATTGCTGCTGTTATGTCCCAGAAAGACTGGGAAAGACATGAATTCTTTTATGACTTTATCTTACCCCAGCATATTTATTGGGAATTGTTCCTTGCATTACGCTGGGAAAATATGCTCGCCGGCGTAGTAACGTTATGGCGTCGAAGAAAGCAGGAAGATTTTCTGGATAGTGACCTGCTTAAAGGTGAAATTCTTGCTCCTCACCTTATGTTAGTGGTGCATAATCTATGTAGATCAAATGCTTTAAAGGGCGCGAATGGTGAGATAATAGGATATGATATTGAAAAGATAAAAGACAAATTTATCAGCAATTTCCATCTCAGCGAGAGGGAAGCTGAAATCCTGGATGGCGTCATTACCGGTATGTCATATGACGAGATAGGAAATAAGTACTTCATCAGTAGATTTACTGTTCATTCACACGTGAAAAATATTTATTCGAAAATCGGCATCCACAACCGGATTGAACTTGGCAGGATTATAGAGAATTCTACTTAAAAAAGTTGCTGAACCTTAACAAGCAACTCCGGAAGAATCATGGGAAGAGGATTGATACTCTCCTTCGCTTTGGTTAGCTATTTTCTAAGATAAATTACCACTGCACGATCTTGGGGATGAACGTGTGGTGGTATGACAGATGTAACAATTCATCTTTTTGTGTCTCAGCTACCTCGTTCCCCAAATTTGATGACATCAAGAATTCTTTATTTAATGGTGAGAGGCTTTTTAGATCCCCTTTTTATAATGACGATTTCCTAGATACATTTCATATGCATTAACTTGTCATTTTTAGTGACAAACAACGCATTTAATGAACGTATAAGCGAGCCTAGCTTTGAAATATGTTATATTATTTGCAAAATCGAGCCTGACACTATATCT